>Ga0310343_10000004_pt1 | contig 265818 bp, 237 predicted proteins | sample HC15DNA2025_MG_FD_203519 | JGI IMG/M metagenome (GOLD analysis project Ga0310343, IMG submission 203519) | Marine microbial communities from station ALOHA, North Pacific Subtropical Gyre - HC15-DNA-20-25_MG | ecosystem: Environmental > Aquatic > Marine > Oceanic | place: Pacific Ocean: North...
CCGATCAGGGTGAACCTGCCGTTGCGTTACTCTCTGTGAGCCGCCGGGGTCACTCGCCCCAGCGCTTGACCAGGGTCTGCTCGACGCCGAGCTGGTCGAGAATCCGCGCCACCACGAAGTCGATCAGATCGTCGACGCTTTGCGGGCGGTGATAGAACCCAGGCGCCGCCGGCAGGATGGTGACGCCCAGACGGGCCAGCTTGAGCATGTTTTCCAGATGAATCGCCGAGAACGGGCTCTCCCGGGGCACCAGAATCAGCTGGCGGCGCTCCTTGAGGGCCACGTCCGCGGCACGCTCGATCAGATTGTCACTGGCGCCACTGGCGATCGCCGACAGGGTGCCGGTGGAACAGGGGCACACCACCATCGACGCCGGCGCGCCGGAGCCCGAGGCCACCGGCGCGGTCCACTGCTCCAGGCCGCACACGGTGAGCGCGCCCTGGTCAGTGCCGGCGTACTCGCGCAACACGGTTTCCGCCTTGCCGGTGCCGGCGGGCAGGCTGAGATCGGTCTCCATGCCGATCACCACCCGCGCCGCCTTGGACAGGATCACGAACACCTCGCAGTCCGCTCTCAGCAGACACTGCAGCAGCCGCAGGCCATAGGGGGCGCCGGAGGCCCCGGTAAACGCCAGGGTGACACGCTGGCGTGTGCTATCCGTCATGGGTTTCACTCCCTTGAGGCAAACGCTGTCGCAGCGCCGCCAGCAGTTTTTCGTGCACGCCGCCGAAGCCGCCGTTACTCATCACCACCACATTGAGGGGCCCGGGCTGGGCCGCCACCGACGCCACCAGGGCGTCCAGGTCGGTTTCCACCCGCGCCGGCACCGGCGACTCGGCGACCACCGCGTCCAGGGACCATTCCAGCCCCGGCGGCTGATACCAGATCACCTGATCCGCGTCCCGGGCACTGGCCGCCAGGGCCTCCCGGTGGCGGCCCAGGCGCATGGTGTTGGAGCGCGGCTCGATCACCGCCAGCACCTGCTCGTCGCCCACCCGACGGCGCAGGCCGTCCAGGGTGGTGGCGATGGCCGTGGGGTGGTGGGCGAAGTCGTCGTAGACGCGCACGCCGTCCACCTCGCCGCGCAGCTCCATGCGGCGCTTCACGCCCTGGAAGCGGCCCAGGGCGGCGGCACCGTCTTCCAAGGTGACGCCCACATGGCGCGCCGCCAACAGCGCCGCCATGGCGTTATTGACGTTGTGGCGGCCGGTGAGCGACCAGTCCACCACAGCGATGTCTGTCCCCTTTTCCATCACCGTGAAGCGGGAGCCGTCCGGCCGCTCCAGCCGGTAGCCCGGGTCGGCCTGCTCGCCGAACCGCTCCACCTCGCTCCAGCAGCCCCGCGCCAGGGTTTCCTCCAGGGCGGCTTCGCCGTGGGGCAGAATCACCCGGCCCAGGGACGGCACGGTGCGCAGCAGATGGTGAAACTGGGTCTGGATGGCGGCCAGGTCCGGAAAGATATCCGCGTGGTCGAACTCGAGATTGTTGAGCACCACGGTGCGCGGCCGGTAGTGCACGAACTTGCTGCGCTTGTCGAAAAAGGCGGTGTCGTACTCGTCCGCTTCGACCACGAAAAACGGCGTGCCGCCGAGCCGCGCGGAGACGCCGAAGTTACCGGGCACGCCGCCGATCAGATAGCCGGGATCGAGGCCCGCGTCTTCCAGCATCCAGGCCAGCATGGAGGCGGTGGTGGTCTTGCCGTGGGTGCCCGCCACCGCCAGCACCCAGCGGCCGGGCAGCACCACCTCGGCGAGCAGCTGGGCGCCGGAGGTATAGGGCATGCCCTGGTCCAGCACATGCTCCACCGCCGGGTTGCCCCGGCTCAGGGCGTTGCCGATCACCACCAGGTCCGGGGCCGGCTCCAGCTGAGCGGGGTCATAGCCCTGGATCAGCTCGATGCCGGCGGCGCTGAGCTGATCGCTCATCGGCGGGTAGACGTTCTGGTCGGAACCGGTGACCCGGTGCCCCTGGGCCCGGACCAGCTGCGCCAGCGACCCCATGAAGGTGCCGCAGACGCCGAGAATATGGATGTGCATGGAAGACCTCGAAGAAACTCTGAACGCAGGATACAACATCGGCCTCAGGCCACAAGCCGGCCGGCCGCCGGCGCCGCTGTTTTTGAGCTTGAAGCCTGCCGCGTGAAGCCTGAAGCTATCTCTTTTTTTGAATTGTTCGAGGAGAGACCAATGCTGACAATCAACGGCCCGGAAGAGCTGAAAAGCTGGGAAGGCAAGGAACTGGGCGTCACCGAATGGATGACGGTGAGCCAGGAGCGCATCAACCAGTTCGCCGACGCCACCGGCGACCACCAGTGGATTCACGTGGACGTGGAACGCGCCAAGAAGGAATCGCCCATGGGCGGCCCCATCGCCCACGGCTACCTGACCCTGTCGCTGATCCCCATGTTCAAGGACGAGATCTACACCGTGGAAGGCGCCAAGGCGGGCCTTAACTACGGCCTCAACAGCTGCCGCTTTCTGACCCCGGTCCCCGCCGGCGGCCGCGTGCGCGGACGCTTCGTGATGAAATCCGTGGCCGCCAAGGGCGAAGGCCGCTACCTGCTCTGCAACGAAGTCACCATCGAACTGGAAGGCAGCGACAAACCCGCCTGCGTCGCCGAAAGCCTCGGGATGGTGCTTTTTTAGTTAATGGTTAACAGTGAATAGTTAACAGCGACGCGGGCAAAGCCCGTGGAGCCCGAAACGCAAGAGGCCGCGCCCAAACCCCGAGCGCGGCCTCTTTGCTCTCGGACCTGCGCATAGCCGGCCCGCGTCGCTGTTAACTATTAACTATTAACTGTTAACTGAATCAGTGGCTAATCATCCAGGGCCGCGCCGACGGAAACATCTTATTGCCTTCGGCGGTGTAGAAGACCTTGGGTTTGTGGCGTTCGTGGTGGCAGCAGCCCTGCTCCTTTTCCGAGTGCTGGTTGCCGCGCCGGGGTTCGTGGCGGGCCCGTTCGTTGCGCTCGAAGGCCGAGCGCCGTTCCGGGGCCATGTCCAGTACCTCCGGGGCGACCAGGATCACCCGCGCGGACAGCACGCCGCAGGTGGGGCAGGGGCAGGCTTCCCCGGACGCCTGCACCGGCACCAGCTCGTGGAACAGGCCGTGCTCGGTGCATTTATAGTCGTACAACGGCATCGTGGCGCCCTCCCCTATTTATCCTTGGCCAGCGGCACGTCGGTGCTGCCGGCCACGCTGTGTTGCGGGCCGTCGACACCGGGCTTGAGATCGAAGTCGAAGATGTCGGTGGGCAGCCATAATGTGGCGCAGGCGTTGGGCACGTCCACCACCCCGCTGATGTGGCCCTGCACCGGCGCGCAGCCGAGCAGCGAGTAGGCCTGGGCGCCGGTATAGCCGAACTTCTTCAGGTATTCGATGGCGTTCAGGCAGGCCTGGCGGTAGGCGATGTGCACGTCCAGGTAGTGCTGCTTGCCCTGTTCGTCCACGGAGATGCCTTCGAAGATCAGGTAGTCGTCGTACTTGGGCGCGATCTTGCTGGGTTTGAAGATCGGGTTCTTGATCGCGTACTTCTCCATGCCGCCTTTGATCAGGTTGACGCGCATGTGAATCCAGCCGGCCATTTCGATGGCGCCGCAGAAGGTGATCTCGCCGTCGCCCTGGCTGAAGTGCAGGTCGCCCACGGACAGGCCGGCGTCTTTCACATACACCGGGAAGTAAATCTGCGAACCGCGTGACAGGTCCTTGATGTCGCAGTTACCGCCGTGCTCGCGGGGCGGCACGGTGCGCGCGCCCTCGGCGGCGGCCGCCGCTTTCTCGCTGCCCTTGAGTTTGCCCATATGGGCGGTGTCGGCGAACGGCAGATTGACCAAACCGGGCACGCGATCCGGCTCGGTGTCGTAGAGTTCTTTTTCGCGGCTGTTCCACTCGTTGAGCATGTCCTTGGACGGCAGGCAACCGATCAGCCCCGGGTGAATCAGGCCGGCGAACTCCACGCCGGGAATATGCCGCGACTTGGTGAACATGCCGTTGAAGTCCCAGATGGTTTTCTGCGCTTCCGGGAAATGCTCGGTGAGAAAGCCGCCGCCGTTCTGCTTCGAGAAGAAGCCGTTGAAGCCCCACTGGCTTTCCTCGAAGGTGCCGATGTCGAGGATATCGACCACCAGCAGGTCGCCGGGCTCGGCGCCTTCCACGCCCACCGGGCCGGACAGGAAATGCACCTGGGTGAGGTCCACGTCGCGCACGTCCTCGGCGTTGTCGTCGTTATGGATCTGGCCGCCGGTCCAGTCGTGGCATTCAACGATGAAGTCGTCGCCGGGCTTCACCATCGCCGCCATGGGAATGTCGGGATGCCAGCGGTTGTGCACCATATCGTTGTCGTAGGGCGAAGTGTCGAGATCGATTTTAATGATGGTCTCAGCCATGGTGTCGGTTCCTCCAGTTTTTCGGGCAAGCGTGATTCCGTGGGTTTCAATATCGGTGATCGGCGCACCGCTCACCATTCGCGAAAAGGCCCCGGCGACTACGTCAGATGACGTATTGCCCGGCTCAGCGGTTCACCGGCACCACGCTCAGCCGGTCGCCGTCGAGCAGCGCCAGAAAGGTGTCGTCGGCGGGGCGTTCCAGCAGGGCCCGGGCGAGCGCCGGTTCCAGCTCGGCGCGCAGGCGGCGGGCCAGATCCCGGGCGCCGAAGCGGTCGTCGTGGGCGCGGCAGAGAAACTGGCGCGCGCCGTTGTCCAGCTCCAGGCGGGCGCGGCGCCGCGCCAGACGCTGGTTGAGTTTGCCCAGCTCGATGTCCAGCAGGGTGTCCAGCCAGGCGGCATCAAGCCGCTGAAACGGCAGCACCCGGTCGATGCGGTTGATGAATTCCGGGTCGAAGCGGCGATGCAGGGCGCGCTCCAGAACCCGGCCCTCATGGCGTGGCGACAGCCCCAGCCAGTGCCGCCAGCCGTGCCGGAAACGGGCGCGGTAATCGCCGGCCTCGCGGGCGCCCACATTGCTGGTCATGAAAATCAGGGTGTTGCGGAAATCGATGCTGCGGGTGCCGCCGGACAGCAGCAGCCGGCCGCTTTCCAGCACATTGAGCAGCGAACGGATCACTTCGGTGCTGGCTTTTTCCAGTTCGTCGAACAGCACGATGCCGGGCTTGCTGAAACTGCCCTGGATCAGATCCACATCAAACAGGGTGTGGCCTTCCTTGCTGCCCACATAGCCCGGCGGCGCGCCGGTGAGCGCGGCGGCGTAGTGCTCCTGGGCCAGGGTGTTCATATCGATGCGGCAGAAGCCGTCCGCGCGGCCGTGGATCGCTTCGCTGATCAGCCGCACGGTTTCGGTTTTACCCACCCCGGTGGGGCCCATGAACAGATTCACCGCCAGCGGCCGGTGCGGGTCGCCGATGTCCGCCTTGACCACGCGCAGCATGTCTTCCATGGCGTCGAGCACCGGCGCCTGACCGACAATGCGGGCACGCAAGCGCGCCATCACGGCCTCCGGCTCGAACACAAAGCGCGGTGCCCGCTCCGGCCGGCTGGCCCGTTCTTCCCGGGCCAGCCGTTCCTGATTCTCCTGCAGGCGGTCATTGATAAAGGGCATGGCGGCCTCAGGCATTTTTCTCTTTACCGTCCACCGGCAGGTCCTTCACCGGACAGTCCGCCACGCCCACCGTGGAGCGGGTCATGGCTTCCACGTTTTCCTGGGCTTTCTGCGCGTCCATGACCCAGGTGCGGTAGAACTCGAACGGGCAGTCCGCGATGCCCTTGTCGCCGTCGCCGGAATCGTGGATGCCGGTGTAGCCCCGGTGCAGCAGCTTGAACAGGTGGTTCTGGGACTGGTCGTTGGCGCGCGCGTCGCGGATCTGGCTGATCGAGAGCTGGGCGTACTGAATGCCCATTTCCTCTTCGCCGCATTCGCCGAGCGTGCGCCCGTCGAAGCCGATAATCGCGGAATGGCCGAAGTAGGAGTAGACGCCGTCGAAGCCGGCGGCGTTGGCCACCGCCACATAGCAGTTGTTGGCCCAGGCCATGCTTTTGGACATCATCACCTGCTGCTCCTTGGCCGGGTACATATAGCCCTGGCAGCGCACGATCAGCTCGGCGCCCTTCATGGCGCAGTCGCGCCAGATCTCCGGGTAGTTGCCGTCATCGCAGATGATCAGGCTGAGCTTCATGCCTTTGGGGCCTTCGGTCACATAGGTGGTGTCGCCGGGGTACCAGCCTTCAATCGGGCACCAGGGGATGCACTTGCGGTACTTCTGCACCACTTCGCCCTGGTCGTTGATCAGAATCAGAGTGTTGTAGGGGGATTTGTGCGGGTGCTCCTCGTGGCGTTCGCCGGTGAGGGAGAATACGCCCCAGGTTTTCGCTTCCCGGCAGGCGGCGGAGAAAATGGCGGTCTCGTCACCGGGCACGGTGGCGGCGGTGTCCATCATTTCATCCGGGTCGTACATGATGCCCATGGTGCTGTACTCCGGGAACACCACCAGGTCCATGCCCGGCAGGCCCACCTTCATGCCCTTGATCATCTCGGCGATGGCGCGGGCGTTATCGAGCACCTCGGCGCGGCTGTGCAGGCGCGGCATCTTATAGTTGACCACCGCCACCCCGACGGTATCGCTGCTGCTGGAAATATCACCGTGTCGCATAACTTGGCTCCTCGCTTTCGTTGAGCGGATTCAGACCGCCAGATAGCTGGCGATCTTGTTCTGGTCGGCGTCCTCTTTGTCTTCCTGGTGAACGATGTCGCCTTTCTCGATCACCAGAATCCGGTCGGCGATCTCCATCACGAAGCTGAGCACCTGCTCGGACACCACGATGGACAGGCCGCGCTCGTCGCGGATACGTTTCAGGGTGCGCGCCATCTCCTGGATGATGGAGGGCTGGATACCTTCGGTGGGCTCGTCCAGCAGCAGCACCTTGGGGCGCGTTGCCAGTGCCCGTGCGATCGCCAGTTGCTGCTGCTGACCGCCGGACAGGTTGCCGCCGCGCCGGTGCTGCATTTCTTCCAGCACCGGAAACAGCTCATAGAGGTCGCGCGGCACTTTCTTCTCGCCCACCGCCGCCAGGCCGGTCTCGATGTTTTCGCGCACCGTGAGGGCGGGGAAAATCATCCGCCCCTGAGGCACGAAACCGAGCCCGGCGCGCACCCGCTGAAAGCTTTTCATGGCGCTGAGGTCGGTGTGGTTCAGGGACACGCTGCCGGCACGGCTGGGGGTCATGCCGATCAGGGATTTCATCAGCGTGGTCTTGCCCATGCCGTTGCGCCCCACCACCGCGACGATCTCGTTGTCGTTCACGTCCAGATTCAGGTCGCGGATGATGGTGCTCTGGCCGTAGGCCACGGAGTGATTCGATACTTTCAGCATGATCAGTGCCCCAGGTAGACTTCGATGACTTTCGGGTCCTGCTTGACGTGTTCGATGGACCCTTCGGAGAGCACCTTGCCCTGGTGCATGACGGTGACCCGGTCGGCGATGTCGCCGACGAACTGCATGTCGTGCTCGATCACCAGCACCGTATGATCGCGGGTGATCACACGCAGCAGCTCGGCGGTCTTCTTGCGTTCCGCCACCGACATGCCCGCTACCGGCTCATCGAGCATCAGCAGGTCCGGCTTCTGAATCAGCAACATGCCGATTTCCAGCCACTGCTTCTGGCCGTGGCTGAGCAGCCCGGCGGGCTCGTTGAGCTGGTCGCTCAGGAAGATGGTTTCAGCGATGCTTTCCACCGCTTCGACCACCGCCGCGTCCCGTTTGAACGCCAGCGCCCCCATCACCGTGTGGCCCTGCGGGTAGGAGACCTCCAGGTTCTCGAACACGGTCAGGTCCTCGAACACCGAAGGGTTCTGGAACTTGCGGCCCACCCCGGCGTGCACGATCTGGTGCTCCTTCATCTTGGTGAGCTCCTTGCCGCCGAAGCGTATCGAGCCCTCGGTGGCGCGGGTTTTACCGCAGATCAGATCCAGCACCGTGGTTTTGCCGGCGCCGTTGGGGCCGATGATCACGCGGATCTCCTTGGGGTCGAGATAGAAGGACAGGTCGTCCACCGCCTTGAAGCCGTCGAACGACACCGTCAGACCTTCCACGGCGAGCAGGAAGTTTTCCTTTTGTGCATTCATCAGGGTTTCTCCGCGCTGAGTTGATCGGACACCACCGGCGGCGCCTGCGGTGCGGGCTTGTCCTTGTCCAGGTACTTGCCGATCACCGGCAGGCGTTTTTCCAGCGGCATGATGTAGCGCTCATAGAGCCCGGCCAGACCGTTGGGGAAGGCCAGCACCACACCGATAAACAGCGCCCCCATGGCGTAGGGCCAGAGTTCCGGGAAGGATTCGGAGAAACCGCTCTTGGCCGCGTTCACCAGCAAGGCGCCGTAGACACCGCCAAGCAGGGAGTAACGGCCACCCAGCGCGCAGAACACCACCATCTCGATGGACGGCACGATGCCCACGAACGACGGCGACATGAAGCCCACCTGCAGGGTGAACAGCGCCCCGCCGATGCCCGCCAGGCCCGCCGCCAGGCAGAACACGAACACCTTGAACGAGGCCACGTCGTAACCGGAGAAGCGCACCCGGTTTTCCTGGTCGCGCATCGCCACCAGAATCCGCCCCAGCTTGGCGTTCTGCACATGGCGCGCGACCAGCAGGCTGAGGAACAACAGCCCGACGCAGACGAAGTAGAGCGTGGTCTTGGCCGTGTCGGTGCGGATATTCCAGCCCATCAGGGTTTGCAGGTCGGTGATGCCGTTGACGCCGCCGGTGAGCCCCTGCTGGCCGATGATAAGAATGGTCAGAATGGCGGCGATGGCCTGGGTGATAATGGCGAAGTAAACGCCGCCCACGCGCCGCTTGAACATGGCCACGCCGATGATGAAGGCGAGTAAGACCGGTACCGCGATCACCGCGATCAGGGTGAACGAGAAGCTGTGGAACGGCTGCCAGAACCCCGGAAGCTCAGTGATCTGGTTCCAGTCCATGAAATCCGGAATGCCCGGCGTGGACTGGTTCTTGGTGGCCTCCGGCGTGGACGCCTCCAGTTTCAGAAACATGGCCATGCAGTAGCCACCCAGGCCGAAGAACACGCCCTGGCCGAGGCTGAGAATGCCGGCCTTGCCCCAGCACATCACCAGGCCGATGGCGGCGAAGGCGTAGGTGAGATACTTGCCCACCATGTTGAGGCGGAAGGGATCGAGCAGCAGCGGCAGCACCACCACCAGCAGCAAGGCCAGCAGCAGGTAGTAGATGCCTTCCCGGGAGGTCAGCCATTGAAGGGGAGAGTTGGTTTTCATCACGGACTCCTAGCGACGGACCTTCAAGGCCATCAGGCCTTCCGGACGCAACATGAGAATGCCCACCACCACCAGCAGGGTGAGTACCTTGGCCATGGAACCGCTCAGGAAGAACTCCATGGTGGATTGGGCCTGGGAGATACCGAAGGCGGAAATAATGGTGCCGACCAGGCTTTGCGCGCCGCCGAACACCACCACCAGGAAGGTATCGACGATGTACGCCTGGCCGGACGACGGGCCGGTGGAGCCGATCATGGTGAAGGCGCTGCCGGCGACCCCGGCGATGCCGCACCCCAGCGCGAAGGTGGCGCGGTCGACGCCGGCGGTGTTGATGCCCACCGCTTCCGCCATCGGCCGGTTCTGCACCACCGCGCGCACTTTCTTGCCCCAGCCGGAGCGGTACATAAGCAGATACACCGCCAGCGCAATGGACAGGGCGATCACCATCACGAACAGGCCATTGATCGGCAGTTGCACGAAATCCGTGACGTTAAACGCGCCCATCATCCAGTCCGGCAGGTCCACGCCCACTTCCCGGGCGCCGAAGATCGACCGGTAGGCCTGCTGAAGAATCAGGCTCAGCCCCCAGGTGGCCAGCAGCGTATCCAGAGGCCGCCGGTACAGATGCCGGACCATGGCCCATTCGACAAAGGCGCCGAGTGCACCGGAGACCAGGAATGCCAGCACCATGGCGAAGAAGAACGAAGCGGCGAACAGCTCCGGCATCAGGTTCTGGAAAAACTGCGAAGTCAGGTAGGTGGTATAGGCCCCCAGGATCATGAACTCCCCGTGGGCCATGTTGATCACGCCCATCTGGCCGAAAATAATCGCCAGGCCCATTGCCATGAGAACGAACACGGAAAACAGGGACAAACCGGCGAACCCCTGCATGGCAAAGATGGACATCAATTCCGTTGAGGAATAATCAGCAAACATGGCAATGCTCCCCTGCGGTTAAAAAATCCCGACGCCCACCGGGGGCGCCGGGTACGGACGGTTACTTGTAACCTTCAGGGAAGGGATCCGGCTCCATCAGGTCCTTGGTTTCATGGACCACCTTGTACTGGCCGTTGGTCTGCGCCACGCCGATGCGGGTCTTGGACCACAGGTGATGGTTTTCATGGATGCGCACGTAGCCTTCCGGGGCTTTCTTGAACTCGATACCCGGAGAGGCTTCACGAATCTTGTCGACGTCGAACGAGCCGGCTTTCTCCACCGCCGCTTTCCACAGCCACGGGCCCAGATAGGCGGCCTGGGTGACATCGCCGATCACCATGTCGTCGCCCCAGCGTTCCTTGAACGCGGCCACGAATTCCTTGTTGTTGGGGTTGTCCAGGCTCTGGAAGTACTTCATGGAGGCGTACACGCCTTCCACGTTCTCGCCGCCGATACCGCGGATTTCATCCTCGGTGACGGAGATGGTCAGCAGCAGCGGATCCTCTTCGGTGAGGTCGACACCGGCGGCTTTCATCTGCTTGTAGAAGGCCACGTTGGAGCCGCCCACCACGGAGGCGAAGATCACATCCGGTTTACGCAACTTGATCTTGTTTATCACAGAGTTGAACTGGGTGTGGCCGAGCGGGTAGTACTCCTCGCCCACCACTTTCAGACCTTTCTTCTCGATGTGAATACGCGCGATCTTGTTGGAAGTACGCGGCCAGATGTAGTCGGAGCCGAGCAGGTAGAAGGTCTTGGCGCCCTTCTCCTTCACCGCCCAGTCGATGCCGGCGAGAATCTGCTGGGTGGCTTCCTGGCCGGTGTAGATCACGTTGGGCGACTGCTCGAGACCTTCATAGAAGGTGGGGTAATAGAGCATGCCGTTGAACTGCTCGATCACCGGCAGCACCGCCTTGCGTGAGGCGGAGGTCCAGCAGCCGAAGATCGCCGCCACGTCGTCCTGGCGCAGCAGCTTGCGCGCTTTCTCGGCGAAGGTGGGCCAGTCGCTGGCGCCGTCTTCCTGAACGTATTCGATCTGCCGGCCGAGCACGCCGCCCTGGGCGTTGATCTGCTCGATGGCCAGTTTCTCCGCCTGCACCGAGCCGATCTCACTGATCGCCATGGTGCCGGTAATGGAATGCAGGATGCCCACTTTGACGGTGTCTTCGGTGACCGCCAGGCCGGAGGTGTTGACCTCGGACGTGGGCGGCGCGGCGAACGACGGCGTGCTTAACGCCAGTACCGCCGGCAACGCCAGCAGCCCGGCCAGCAGACGGCGGCGCGGACGCGACGGCAAGGAATGCTTCGGTGTCTTCATGGTTAACCCCTCGTTAGCGAAATGCATGGATCCCCGGGAGCCCGATGGCTCCGTCGACCCTCGCTAACGAGTATGGGAAGGCGGCCGGCGCGCTCCCATTCGGCGAATACGCCATGCCCCTACGTCATTTGACGCATTCCGCGCCGCCGGCGCCGGCCCTAGGCTGCGCCCTTGGGGTATCCACGCTTCGGGGGTACGGCACGAATCGTGCTTTCTTCTTGGCCCGGCTTTCGGGTATTGCGGACGATCAGGCATGGCCATCGAACAACGCATCTTCCGGGTGCGGCGCAACTACAATAAGTGGGTCGCCAACCAGACCCTGGAAGACTTCGCCCTGCGCTTCACCGGCAAGGCGGCGCGCCGCTGGTCGGCGGGGCGGGTGGCGAACACCGCGCTCGGGGCCATTTCCTTTCTGGCGCTGGAAGCCATCGGCGGCGCCATTACGCTGAACTACGGTTTCACCAACGCGGTGGCGGCGATCGCCGTGGTCAGCGCGGTGATTTTCCTGCTCGGCCTGCCGGTGAGTTACTACGCGGCCCGCTACGGCGTCGACATTGATCTGCTCACCCGCGGCGCCGGCTTCGGTTATCTGGGCTCCACCCTCACCTCGCTGATCTACGCCTCCTTCACCTTTATTTTTTTCGCCCTGGAAGCGGCGATCATGGCCATGGCCCTGGAGGTATTGTTCGGCCTGCCGCTGACGCTGGGCTATGTGGTCAGCTCGCTGGTGGCGATACCGCTGGTGACCCACGGCATCACCTACATCAGCCGCTTCCAGCTGTGGACCCAGCCGGTCTGGGTGGTGCTGCAGCTGGCGCCGTTCGTGTTCATCCTGTTTCAGGACCCGGAGTCACTGAGCCGCTGGCAGGGCTTCGACGGCGCCATGGGCGGCGACGGCGCCTTCAATCTGGTGCTGTTCGGCGCCGCCGCCACGGTGATGTTTTCCCTGGTGGCGCAGATCGGCGAGCAGGTGGATTTCCTGCGCTTCATGCCGGAGCCGGGGCCGGAGCGCAAACAGCGCCGGCGCTGGTGGCTGGCGATGCTGGCCGGCGGCCCGGGCTGGATTATCGTCGGCGGGCTCAAGGCGCTGGCCGGTTCCTTCCTGGCGGTGCTGGCGTTCTCCCACGGGCTGCCGCACAGCCAGGCCCAGGAACCCATGCACATGTATCTGGTGGCGTTCAGCCATATCACCGCGCACCCGGCCACGCTCATGGCGCTGGCGGGTATTTTCGTGGTGTTGTCGCAGCTGAAGATCAACGTGACCAACGCCTACGCCGGCTCCATCGCCTGGTCCAACTTCTTTTCCCGCCTCACCCACAGCCACCCGGGCCGGGTGGTGTGGCTGGTATTCAACGTGATGATCGCCCTGGTGTTGATGGAGATCGGCATCTACCGGGCGTTCGAATCCATCCTCGGCAGCTACGCCATGGTGGCGGTGGCGTGGATCGGCGCCCTGGTCGCCGACCTGGTGATCAACAAGCCGCTGGGGCTGAGCCCCAAGGGCATCGAATTCAAACGGGCCTATCTCTACGACATCAACCCGGTGGGCTTCGGCGCCATGGTGATGGCGACCCTGGTTGGGCTGGTGGCGCGCAGCGGGTTCTGGGGCGGCGACGCCGAGTCGCTGGCCTCCTTCCTGGCGCTGCTCACCGCGTTCGTGGCGTCTCCGCTGATCGCGCTGCTCACCGACGGCCGCTACTACATCGCCCGCACCCCGGAGCCGGCCACCGCCACCCGCGGCCGCCCCTGCTGCATCTGCGAGCATCGCTTCGACGATGAGGACATGGCGTTCTGCCCGGCCTACAACGGCCCGATCTGTTCTTTGTGCTGCTCCCTGGACGCGCGCTGCAACGATGCCTGCAAGCACCACGCCCGCTTTCAGGAACAGCTGATGGACTGGCTCGGCGGCATTCTGCCCCGCCCCATCCTGGTTCAGTTGCGCTCGCGCCTGGGGCATTTCGTCGGGCTGCTGACCCTGGTCACGCTGGTGATGGCCGGCCTGCTGACGCTGGTCTACACCCAGGTGGCGATCACCGATCCGCAGGTGCGCGACCTGATGGCCACCACCCTGGCCAAGGTGTTCGCGATCCTGATCATTATCAGCGGCGTGGTGGCCTGGCTGTTCGTGCTGGCCCACGAAAGCCGCGTGGTCGCCCAGGAAGAATCCCACCGCCAGACCCGCATGCTGATGGCGGAAATCAAAGCCCACGAAAAGACCGACCGCAAACTGCAGAAAGCCAAGGAACTGGCGGAGGCCGCCAACCAGGCCAAGAGCCGCTACCTCACCGGGCTCAGCCATGAGCTGCGCTCGCCGCTCAACGCCGCCTTCGGCTACGCCCAGCTGCTTGAGAACGACCCTTCGATACCGGAAAACCGGCGCGGCGCGGTGGCGGCCATCCGCCGCAGCACCGGCCATCTTTCCGATCTGATCGAAGGGCTGCTGGAAATCTCCAAGATCGAAGCCGGCCGCCTGGAGCTGTACCGCAACCGGGTCAGGGTGCGTTCACTGATCGACGAGCTGGTCACCATGTTCCAGTTGCAAGCCGAGGAAAAAGGCATGGGCTTTGAGTTCCACAGCCAGGGGCGCATCCCCGAATGGGTGACCACCGATGAGAAGCGCCTGCGCCAGGTGCTCATCAACCTGTTGTCCAACGCCATCAAATTCACCAGCCAGGGCCGGGTGGTGCTGCATATCCGCTACCGCAACCAGGTCGCCGAGTTCACCATCCGCGACACCGGCGTGGGCATCGCCGAGGAAGACCAGCAGCGCATCTTCCGGCCCTTCGAGCGGGTCCGCAAACCGGGCATGCCGGCGGTGCACGGCACCGGCCTGGGGCTGACCATCACCAAGCTGTTGGTGGATATCATGGGCGGCGATCTGCAGGTCAGCAGCACGCCGGGCCAGGGCAGTGAATTCCGGCTCTGGGTGATGCTGTCCAGCGTCGCCCACGCGGACGCGGACCGGGACAGCCAGCGCCCGGTGGTGGGCTACCAGGGGCCGCCCAAATCACTGTTGGTGGTGGACGACGACCCCTCCCACCGGGGCCTGGTCAGCGACCTGCTGACGCCGCTGGGGTTCCAGGTCACCGAAGCGCCGGACGGCCAGACCGGCCTGGACATGGCCCGGCAAAGCAACCCGGACCTGATCCTGCTGGACATCGCCATGCCCGGCCTGGACGGCTGGCAAACCGCCGCCGCGCTGCGCGCCAACGGCTACCGGGGCAGCCTGGTGATGCTGTCCGCCAACGCCCGCGAGAGCCAGACCGACGCCCCCGCCGGCCTGCACGATGACTACCTGATCAAACCGTTCAAACTGGGCGGCCTGCTGGACACCCTGGCGCGCCACCTGGACCTGACCTGGCGCCATCATCTGGACGGCGACCTGCGCGAGACGCGGCGCATTCCGGTGTCCCAGATCCGCCTGGACGAAGGCCTGCGCGATGAACTGCTGGCCCTGGCGGAGATCGGCCACCTGGCCGGCCTCCGCGACGCCCTGCAGCGCGCCGAGCAGGACCGGCGGCTGCCGCCTTCCCTGGTCGGCACCCTGCAAGCGCCCCTGGAACGCTTCGATTTCCAGGCCCTGATCAAATTGCTGGAGCAGACCCCATGACCCCTTCGGTCCGTAAGGACGTGATTCTGGTGGTGGACGACTCTCCGGATTCCCTGGGCATGATCCACCACGCCCTGGACCAGGCCGGGCTCACCGCCCTGGTCGCCCTGGAAGGCGAACAAGCCCTCGGCATCGCGGAAAAAATGGTACCTGACCTGGTCCTGATGGACGCCGTGATGCCCAACATGGACGGCTTCGAAACCTGCCGCCGCCTGAAACGGCACCCGGAACTGGCGGCGGTGCCGGTGATCTTCATGACCGGCCTCACCGACGCGGAGGATGTGGTGCGCGGCCTGGAAGCCGGCGGCGTGGACTACGTCACCAAGCCGGTGCGCCCGGACGAGCTGATCGCCCGCATCCGCGTGCACCTGCACAACGCGCGCATGACCCAGGGCGCCCACACCGCCCTGGACCGGCTCGGCCAGGCGTCGTTCTCCACCGACCGCCAGGGCCACTGGCGCTGGGCCACGCCCCGGGCGGAACACCTGCTCGCGGAGGCCGGCGGCCAGCGTGACGAGCGTCTCGCCCAACTGGCGGCACACATCCGCCGCTGGCTGGCGCGCCGCCCGGAACCCGGCGACCAGTCCGCCCTGGACAGCGACCACGGCGAGCTGCGCCTGCGCTACCTGGGCGACACCGGCTCCGGGGAGCCGCTGTTCCGGCTGCTGCAGCGCGACGGCGAGGAGGAAAGCGAACTGCTGCGCCAGCAGCTACGGCTCACCCGGCGGGAATCCCAGGTGCTGCTGTGGATCGCCCAGGGCAAGACCAACCGGGAAATCGGCCAGATCCTGTCGCTGAGCCCGCGCACCGTGAACAAGCACCTGGAGCAGGTGTTCCGCAAACTGGGGGTGGAAAACCGCACCGCCGCGGCGGCCATGGCGCTGCGCTGCCTGACCCGCACCTGAGCCGTTACGCCGCCTGGCTGGCCTGCAACACTTCCGGCATCAGGGCGCCCACCAGCATAAAGGTGAGAATCAACAGCCCGAACGCCATCGCCAGACCCAGCAACGGGCCGATGGCGAAGGCGCGGTGGAAAATAAACGCCTGCACCGCCAGCTGCCAGCTCACCAGCAGCAGATAGACGCCCTCCAGTATCGACGGCGTGCCGCCGGCGGCGTGGCCGATCAGCAGCATCGGCAGAGCCAGCAGCGACAGCGCGATGTCCACGCCGATCAGGGCGATGGCGGTCTGCGTCCAGCGGCCCAGCAGGTTTTTGAACGCCAGGACCAGGGCGCTGGATCCCAGCAGCAGCCCCATGGCCAACAGCTGCACGCCCACCATCTGCGCCACCGACAGCCCGTCCTGGAGCGCGGCACTGAGCAACTGGATCACCATCCACAGCGCCAGCAGAATGCCCACCAGGGGCGGCGCGTAGGGCATGTCTTCCGGCCCGCGGCGGAATACGCACAGGCGGGCGAATACGTTCAATAAAGCGTTCATGGTTCCTCCCGGCGCGTATTGTTCCAGAGCGCCGCGCTCGACACCATGCCCTGGCAGCCTGTTAGTGACGCCCCAGGCAGGCTAAAATGCGCGCCAATTCAAGCAGGAGGTCCGCAATGGCGCGCAAAAACGCTTTCTACGCTCAGTCCGGTGGTGTCACCGCCGTGATCAACGCATCCGCCGCCGGGGTGATCGAAGCCGCCCGGGAGAACAAGCAGACCATCGGCAAGGTCTACGCCGGCCGCAACGGCATCATCGGCGCCCTCACCGAAGACCTGATCGACACCGGCAAAGAAAGCAAAAGCGCCATCGAAGCGCTCAAGCACACCCCCGGCGGCGCCTTCGGCTCCTGCCGCTACAAGCTCAAGGACCTGGAAAGTTCACGCCGCGAGTACGAGCGGCTGATCGAAGTGTTCAAGGCCCACAACATCGGCTACTTCTTCTACAACGGCGGCGGCGACTCCGCCGACACCTGCCTGAAGATTTCCCAGCTGTCGGAAAAAATGGGCTACCCGATTCAGGCCATCCACGTGCCCAAGACCGTGGACAACGACCTGCCGATCACCGACGTCAGCCCGGGCTTCGGCTCGGTGGCCAAGTACACCGCCGTGAGCTGCCGCGAAGCGTCCCTGGACGTGGCCAGCATGTGCGCCACCTCCACCAAGGTGTTCGTGATGGAAGTGATGGGCCGCCACGCCGGCTGGATCGCCGCCAGCGCCGGCCTCGCCAAAGACAACCCGGACGACGCCCCGCACATCATCCTGTTCCCGGAAATCGCCTTTGACCGGAAGGCGTTCCTGAAGAAAGTCGACGACACCGTCAAGAAAGTGGGCTACTGCGTGATCGTGGTCTCCGAAGGCGCGCGCACCGCCGACGGCACCTTCCTGGCCGACGCCGGCACCACCGACGCCTTCGGCCACAAGCAGCTCGGCGGTGTGGCCCCGGTGCTGGCGCAGATGGTGAAGAGCGAGCTGGGCTATAAATACCACTGGGCGGTGAGCGACTACCTCCAGCGCGCGGCCCGTCATATCGCTTCCAAGACCGACGTGGACCAGGCCTACGCCGTGGGCCGCGCCGCCGTGGAATTCGCCGTCGCCGGCAAGAACGCGGTGATGCCCACGATTGTCCGTAAGGACACAAAAAAGTACGCCTGGACCATCGGCGAGGCGCCGCTCAGCAAAGTGGCCAACGTGGAAAAGAAGATGCCGCGCAAGTTCATCAGCAAGGACGGCTTCGGCATCACCCCCTCCGGCCGCGCCTACCTGGAACCGCTGATCGGCGGCGAATCCTACCCGCCCTACAAGAACGGCCTGCCCCAGTTCGCGCAGCTCAAGCTGGTGGCCGTGCCGAAGAAGCTCAACGACGCCTTCGAGGTGTAGCTTGCAATGGGCCGCCCTGGACCGGGTGGCCCAATGAGGACTGGGCTATCGGCATCGGATGACATAGGTATCCGGGATGCTGTCATGCCAGCCGCGTCCATCGTCGCCCAAAAAGGAAAAGGCCTCGAACGGAATAAACCTGGCCAGTGATCGACCCAGTATTTGCTTGAAAGACGGCGTCCCCCCTGCCGCATTCACCACCCGGGTTCCGGTAACCAATTTGCCCAGTGTCCGCCCGGTGGCGCCCTCAACGAGGATGTAATAGGCGAGAGGTACGAGAATACCTATGGCGAAGCCGGAACCGCCTTCGAGCCAGTGCGCGTTCTCCATGCCAAAGACATAGATAATAACCATCCCCACCACAAGGCCTAAAACCCAAAAGGCAATATAGTCGATAAGCAAGTTGAGCAAGCGAAGCCACTTGCTCGCGGGCTCCACTTTATAATTTTGCTCGCCCAGAACAGTCTGAGTGGCCTCGTATGGCGACATAGAGTTCGTCATTATTCTCTCCTTAGTAAACGCGCCTGATGCACAAAATAGCACCCCTGCGTAAAGGCGCCCATGCTTCGCGATAGAGAATGCAAGCAATTCTCATTTTGGGTAGAATTCCGCCCCGGAACTACCCATAACTCGAATTCGGGGCTCACCATGCGACATCCTGCTTTCCGGCTTTCCGCGCTTTCCCTCGCCATTCTCGCCAGCGGCGCCTTTCCCAGCGCCTACGCGCAAACCAGCGACGACGAAGGCAGCGGCGGCAACACCCTGGCCCCGGTGGAGGTGCAATCCAGCGCCGATGCCTCCGAGGGCGGCCTGAGCCCGGCCTACGCCGGCGGCCAGGTGGCGGAAGGCGGCAGCATCGGCATCCTCGGCGCCCAGGACGTTATGGAGACCCCCTACAACGTCACCAACTACACCGAGCAGCTGATCGAAGACCAGCAGGCCGCCAGCGTCGGCGAGATTCTGCTCAACGACCCGGCGGTGCGGGTGGCGCGCGGCTTCGGCAACTACCAGCAGGTGTACCTGGTGCGCGGCCTGCCGGTGTATTCGGACGACATCACCTATAACGGCCTGTACGGCCTGCTGCCGCGCCAGTACCTGGCGTCGGAGTTCATCGAGCGGGTGCAGGTGTTCCGTGGCGCCAACACCTTCCTGAAGGGCGCGGCGCCGGGTGGCAGTGGCCTGGGCGGCGCCGTCAACATCGTGCCCAAGCGCGCGCCGAACCGGGCACTCAACCAGGTGACCCTGGGCACCCAGAGCGGCGGCCAGGGCTACGCCGCCGCCGATATGGCCAACCGCTCCGACGACGGCCGCTTCGGCATTCGTCTGAACGTGGCCCGCCGGGACGGAGACACCGCCGTGGACGGCGAGGAAGCGGAACTGTCCATGGCGCACCTCGGCGTGGACTTCCGTGAAGAGGATTTCCGGGTGTCCGCCGATCTGGGCTTCCAGAAGCACCGCATCGACGGTGGTCAGCCCAGCATTACCTTCGCGCCCGGTGTGCCGGTTCTGGACACCCCGGACGCGGATGAATCCCTGGGTCAGGCCTGGACCTACTCCGACTCTAACGATGTCTTCGGCACACTGCGCGCCGAATATGATTTCGCCGACAACATCACCGGTTGGGCCGCCATCGGCGCCCGTCGCGGGGAAGAAGACTCAATCTTCGCCAACCCCACGGTGAATGACACGGACGGCAACTACACCGCCGGGCGTTTTGACACCGCCCGCGAGGACACCGTGACCACCGGCGAAACCGGCGTACGCTTCAATTTCGACACTGGCGGCATCGGCCATACCGTAAGCGTGTCCGGCTCGACCTATGAGCTGGAATCCAAGAATGCCTTCGCTGGGTCGTTCGGAGGTGTCGCCGGCAGTATCTACAATCCGACGGACGTTCCGCCGCCGGCTTATACGTTCTCAGGCGGCAATCTGGACCACCCTCAGCTGACCGTGAAAACCCAATTCGACAGCGTTGCTCTATCCGATCAGCTATCCATGCTGGAAGAGCGTTTGCTGGTCACCCTGGGCGCCCGTTACCAGAACATTCAGGACAAGAGCTACGACTACGGCGGCGGTCCCCGTAATGCGAATTATGACGACAGCGCTCTTACTCCGACGTTGGGTGTTCTATACAAGCTGAGGCCTTCTATTTCTCTGTACGCTAACTATATCGAAGGTTTGCAAAAGGGCCAGGTGGCACCGGATACGGACAACAATAATAATTCCGTAGTCAACGGTGGTGAGGCGCTCGAACCCTATGAAACCCAGCAGACCGAAATCGGCGTAAAATACGATGGCGACAATATTGGCGGCAGCCTTTCCGTCTATCGCAGCGAAAAACCGATCGCCGGCCTCGACGCCGCCAACGTCTACAAGGTGATCGACGACCAGGAAAACACCGGCGTCGAGCTGATGGCCTACGGCAACGCCACCCGGAACCTGACGGTGCTGGGCGGTGTCAGCTTCCTGGACGCGGACGTGGACGGCAACGACGCCATCGGCTCGCCGGACACCCAGGCCAACCTGAACCTGGAATACCGGGTACCGCAGCTGCCGGACCTGGCGGTGGACGGCCGCGTGATCTACACCAGCTCGCAGTACGCGGACGAAGCCAACGAGCAGAAGGTGGACAGCTGGACCCGTCTGGACCTGGGCGCGCGCTACCTGATCGCCCTCGGCGACAGCAAGTTCCTGACCCTGCGCGGCCGGGTGGAGAACGTCACCGGCGAAGACTACTGGGCCTCCGCCGGCGGCTTCCCGGGCGCCGGCTACCTGACCATCGGTGCACCGCGCACCGTGCTGGTGTCCGCCACCCTGGACTTTTAAACGACAACTCAGGCGCCCCGGTATCAAACCGGGGCGCTCAGGCAGTCAAACATGCAACAGAGCACCATCCGCGCCTGGTCGGCGGTACACAAATGGACCAGCCTGATCTGCACGGCCTTCATACTGATGCTGTGCCTGACCGGCCTGCCGCTGATCTTCCACGACGAGATCGACGCGGCATTGGACGACAGCACCTGGCAACCGGCCAATCCGGACGGCCCGCTGTTGTCACTGGACCGCATGCTGGACGCGGCGCTGGAAAACCGGCCCGATCACGTGCCGCTGTTCATGAGCTTCGACACCGACCGGCCGGTGGTGAACGTCACCAGCGGGCCGACGCCGGACGCCTCCGACGGCGAGATGCATTTCGCCTCCTTCGACCGCACCAGCGGCGAGCTGGTCCCCGGCCACCACGAAGGCGGCGTGATGGACTTCATCCTGAAGCTGCACACGGACATGTTCCTGGGCCTGCCCGGCATGCTGTTCCTGGGGGCGATGGGCTTTTTGCTGTTTATCGCCATCGTGTCCGGCGTGGTGCTGTACGCGCCGTTCATGCGCAAGCTGGATTTCGGCACCCTGCGCACCGAACGCTCCAAACGCATCAAATGGCTCGATTATCACAATCTGCTGGGCGTGGTCACCGTGGCCTGGCTCACCGTGGTGGGGCTCACCGGCGTGATCAACACGCTCTCCACCCCAATCGTGGACACCTGGCGCACCCAGGCCCTGGCCGACCTCACCGAGGGCTACAAAGACGCCGCCGTGCCCACGCCGGATGAAATGGCGTCGCTGGACCGCGCCGTGGCCCAGGCCGAAGAGGCGGCGCCGGACATGACGCTGCAGTTCGTCGCCTTCCCCGGCGGCGGCTGGTCCACCGACCACCACTTCGCGATCTTCCTGCACGGCAACACCTCGCTGACAGAACACATCATCACCCCGGCTCTGGTGGACGCCCGCAGCGGTGAATTCGCCGACATGCGCGAAATGCCCTGGTACAACAAAACCCTGTCGCTGTCCGGCCCGCTTCACTTCGGCGACTACGGCGGCCTGCCGCTGAAAATTCTCTGGGCGGTGCTGGATGTGATCACCATCGTGGTGCTGATCACCGGCCTCTACCTGTGGGTGGCGCGCCGGCGCGCCAGCCCGGCCGGCGCCCGCGCGGAAAACGGCGGCGCCGTGCCGGCGCAGCCCGCCGGAGGCAAGCCCTGATGGACACGCAACGGGTCAACACCCGCAAAACGCCCTGGCAGATTTTCGCCACACCGACACTGATCGCGCTGTTGAGCCTGGTCGGCCTGCTGGCCGCCCTGCTCGGCAACGGCGTGTTCGACTGGGTGTCCTGGGTGGGCCTGGCGGCCCCGGTGGTGATCGTCGGCTGGGCCATGAAGGCGCGCCGCCGCTAAGCCAGGTCCGACGGCCCGCGCCTCAACGGCGCCGGTTCGAGTACAGGCTCAGTCCGGTGACCGTCACCAGGATCAGAACCAGACCCAGAATCTGCAGTGGCGCCAGGGTCTCCCCCAGCACCAGAACGCCGAATAACGAGGCCGTGACCGGCTCGACCATGGCGACGATCGCCGCCAGGGTGGGCGCGGTGCGCTTCAGGCCCACCACATAAAACGCGAACGACAGCCCGGCGCCGAGCACCCCGAGCAGGGCAAACAGCCACCACTGCGGGGCGTTCAACACCGCCACCGCCTGCGTGGTATCACTGGCGCCGAGCAGAATCACGCCGGCACAGCCCAACGCGATGGTAAGCACCGCCTGCGGGCTGCCCTGGCCGGCGGCGTATTTGAAGCCGTAGATAAAAACGCTGTAGGAGACCCCCGCCAGCAGCCCGAAGCCGATACCCGCCGCCGTCACCTTGCCGACATCCACGTTGTACAGCCGGGTGAGCAGCACGATGCCGAGCATCACCAGGGCGATGGCCAGCCCTTTGACCGGCGTGGGCCGCTCCAGCTTGAAGCCGAACGCTACCAGGTAGACGAACACCGGCGCCGAGTACATCAGCGTGGCCGCCACCGCGACGCCACCTTCGGCGATACTGAGAAAGTAGAAGCTGAAATTGCCCGCCACCCCCAGGCCGGCCAGGACCGCCCACAGCCACAGGCGGGGATGCCGGATACCGCTGCCGCCGGGGCGAATGGCGAGGTAAACACCCACCAGCACCAGCCCGACCGCCGCTCTGTAAAACGACACCACCGAGGCGTCCCAGCCCTGCTCGATCAGTATCCCGGCGATGCCGCCGGAGACGCCCCAACACAGCGCCGCCAATGCCACCAGCACCAGGCCGACGCCGGGCACCGTTTGTCCGCTCCGCATAACCACTCCCATCCTTGGTAGCCGGTGCGCGCCGGGTTACAACCACCCGGCGTATCGCTAACATCGCCTCATGAAAACATTGATGGCCGCCCTGGTAACAGCGTTGCTGATCACACTGGCGCCGGAGGACGCGCGCGCCGGCGACGAGACCGCCACCGTGCTGGTGGTGCGCCACCGCTGGCACACCGGCATTGTGCTGCCGGCGGACCGGCTGGCGCCGCCGCTGGCGTTCCTGGACGAGCAGTTCAATGACCCGGTGTGGTACGAAATCGGCTGGGGCGACAACGACTTCTACCGCCGCACAGACAACCTCTGGCTGCTGGGCAAGGCGCTGTTCTGGCCCACCGACACGGTGCTGCACGTGGTCGGGCTGGACAAACACCCGGCGGACCTGCCGAACAGCGACGTGCAGGCACTGTGCCTGTCCGCCGAGGGCCTGGAACGGTTGCAGGCCGCCCTGGCCGGAGATTTCAAACTAAACGCCGACGGCCGGCCCCTGGCGGCGGACCCGGGCCTGTACGGCGACAGCCGTTTCTTTCCCGCCCGGGGCCATTTCTGGTTCGGGCGCACCTGCAACACCTGGACCGCCCAGCGGCTGCGCGACGGCGGCGTGGACATCCGCACCTTCATGACCCTGCGCGCCAAGAGCGTGATGGCCCAGATCCGTGATCACGGGCAGGCCGGCGCCTGCGTGGAATAACAGGTCTCTGGTATAAAGCGGGCTGCGTAGAGACCTTAATCCAGCGAGGAGAAACAACCGATGCGGAATCTGTGCGTGTATTGCGGGTCCAGCCCCGGTCGGCGGGACGACTATGTGGCGGCGGCGCGGGCGTTCGCCCGGGAGCTGGTGGCGCGGGATCTGGGGCTGGTCTACGGCGGCGCCAGTGTGGGCGTCATGGGCGCGGTGGCGGACGCGGTGCTGGCCGAGGGCGGCCGCGTTACCGGCGTGATCCCGCAAGCGCTGCAGGAGAAAGAACTGGCCCACCCGGGCCTCACCGAGCTGCACGTGACCGGCTCCATGCACGAACGCAAGACGCGCATGGCCGAGCTGGCGGACGGCTTCGTCGCCATGCCCGGTGGCGTCGGCACCCTGGAGGAGCTGTTCGAGATCTGGACCTGGGCGCAGCTGGGCTGGCACCACAAACCCTGCGCGCTGCTCAACGTGGCCGGCTACTACGACGGCCTGGGCACCTTCCTGGACCACGCCACCGAAGAACAATTCTTGCGCCCCCACCACCGGGGCATGCTGATCGTTGACGCCGAGCCGGCAAGGCTGCTGGACCGCATGGCCGACTACCAGCCGCCCCAGGCCAAGCAATGGGTGAAGAAAGACGAGTTGTGACGGGCTGTGGGAGTGGGCCTACACGTCGCGCTCTTTCCGGGCGTGGTTGAGCAGGTCGTCGACGTATTCCTGTTCTTCGTGGAGGTCGTCGGCGGTGGCCGGGGCGGCGGGCAGAATCTGATTCAGAATCACCGCCACCAGACCGCACAGGCTGATGCCCTGCAGGGTGAATTCGCCGTTGCCCATCACCATGCCGCCGATGCCGAAGATCAGCGTCACCGCCACGATCACCAGGTTGCGCTGGGCGTGCAGATCCACCCGCGCCTTGATCAGGGTGTTCATGCCGACGCTGGCGATGGAGCCGAACATCAGGATCAGAATGCCGCCCATCACCGGCGTGGGGATGCTCTGCAGCAGCAGGCCCACCTTGCCGATGAACGCCAGGCTGATGGCGAACACCGCGGTCCAGGTCATCACCACCGGGTTGAACACCTTGGTGAGCATCACCGCGCCGGTCACTTCCGAATAGGTGGTGTTGGGCGGGCCGCCGAACAGGGCGGCGGCCATGCTGGCGACGCCGTCGCCGGTGAGGGTGCGGTGCAGGCCCGGCTTCTTGATGTAGTCCTTGCCGGTGACGTTGCTGATCGCCAGCACGTCGCCCACGTGTTCGATGGCCGGGGCCAGTGCCACCGGCACCATGAACAGAATCGCCGGCCAGTGGAAGGTGGGCGCCACGAACTCCGGCACCGCCAGCCAGCTCGCCTGTTGCACGGCACCGAAATCCACCATGCCCAGGGCCAGCGCGGCCAGATAACCGACCACCACGCCGCACAGGATCGGCAGCAGCCGGAACAGCCCGTGGGCCAGGGTCGCCACCAGCATGGTGGTGAGCAGCGCCACCATCGACACCAGCAGGGCCTCGCCGTAGGGAAACACCCGCTCGGCGCCGTTGCCGGTCAGCCCCATGGCGAAGTTCACCGCGGTGGGCGCCAGGCTCAGGCCGATCACCATGATGATCGGCCCGGTGACCACCGGCGGCATCAGCCGGTGCAAAAAGCCCGGGCCGCGCCACTTCACCAGGGCGCCCAGCACCACATAGACCACGGCCGTGCAGAACAGCGCGCCCATGGTGGCGGGAATGCCCCACTGCTCGACGCCGTGGGCGATGGGCGCCACGAACACGAACGACGACGCCAGGAACACCGGCACCGAGCGGCGGGTGATGCCCTGGAACAACAGGGTGCCCAGGCCGGCGGTGAACAGCGCCACGCTCGGGTCCAGGCCGGTGAGCAGCGGCATCAGCACCATGGCGCCGAACGCCACGAACAGCATCTGGGCGCCGATCAGAATATTCATTTGGTGCCGAAGATCTTGTCGCCGGCGTCGCCCAGGCCGGGGACGATGTAGCCGTCTTCGTTAAGGCCCTTGTCCACGGACGCGGTGTAGAGCGTCACGTCCGGGTGCGCCTCGTGGACGCGGCGGATGCCCTCCGGCGCCGCCACCAGCACCAGGGCGCGGATCTGGCTGCAGCCGGCCTTCTTGAGCATGTCGATGGTGGCGACCATGGAGCCGCCGGTGGCCAGCATCGGGTCGATCACCAGCGCCAGGCGCTCCTCCAGGCCGTGGGCCAACTTCTCGAAATAGGCCACCGGCTCCAGGGTCTCCTCGTTGCGGTAGAGCCCCACCACGCTGACCTTGGCGCTGGGAATCAGCTCCAGCACGCCGTCCAGCATGCCGATGCCGGCGCGCAGAATCGGCACCACGGTCACTTTCTTGCCCTTGATGCGCTGCGCCGGCACCGGCCCCATCCAGGTGTCCACCTGGTAATCCTCCAGCAACAGGTCGCTGGTGGCTTCGTAGGTCAACAGGCTGGCCACTTCCGCGGTGAGCTGGCGGAAGCTGCGGGTGCTCAGCGAACGCTGCCGCAGCAGCCCCAGCTTGTGCTTGACCAGGGGATGGGCAATTTCATGTACATGCATGGTGTCGGGCTCCTCATACAGACGCGGGGCGATTGTACCCGCCACGCCGCCGGGAGGCACCGTCCGCTACGACTTTCGGCGATTAGCCAGGCGGGGCGCGCGGTTGCTATAATCCGCGCCCGTTCATACAGGGCACCGCCACGGTCCCTGCCCGATGACCAATCGCTTAAAGGACAGACCATGGATTTTACACAGGTACCCGCCGGGAAAGACGTTCCCGAAGATATCTACGTCGCCATTGAGATCCCGGCCAACGCCGACCCGATCAAATACGAGATCGACAAGGACAGCAACGCTATCTTCGTCGACCGTTTCATGGCCACGCCCATGTTCTATCCGGCCAACTACGGGTACATCCCCAACACTCTGTCCGAAGACGGCGATCCGCTGGACGTGCTGGTGGTCACCCCCTACCCGGTGGTGCCCGGCTCCGTGATCCGCTGCCGCCCGGTGGGCGTCCTGAACATGACCGACGAAGCCGGCAAAGACGCCAAGCTGGTGGCGGTGCCCCACACCAAGCTCACCAAGCTCTATGACGACGTCAAGGAAGTCACCGACCTGCCCGAGCTGCTGCTGGCGCAGATCAAGCACTTCTTCGAGCACTACAAAGAGCTGGAAGCCGGCAAATGGGTGAAAGTGGACGGCTGGGCCGACGCCGCCGCCGCCAAAGAGGAAATCCTCAAGTCCGTCGCGGCCTTCGAGAAGAAGTAACACCTGTTCGAACCCGCTTGTGGGAGCGGGCTGTGGGAGCGGGCCCCGCCCGCGAAAGGGTGGCGTTAGCCACCCGGCGGGATACCAGAGACGCTGTTTGTACTCTTTTTTAAGGGCCTCTGGGATCCTGCCGGGAGCTTCGCTCCCTTTCGCGGGCAGGGCCCGCTCCCACAAACCGTCCCCAAAAATCCCGCCTCTATCTAACTCCCCTCCCGGTATTCCCTAGGCGTTTTGCCGCTCCATCGCTTAAACGCACGGGAGAAATTGGCGACGTCGTTGTAGCCCAGTGCGTAGGCGACTTCGCTGATGCGTGTGCCGCGCTCCGCCAGCAGCTTGCAGGCTTGCCGGTAGCGGGCCTCGTCCTGTAACTGTCGATAGGTGAGATCCGCCTGCTGCAGGTGGCGCTTGAGCGTGCGCGGCGAGGTGGCCAGCTGTTCGGCCATCTCGGCGAGCTCCGGCAGCGGCGCGTCGTGATCCCGCAGTATCGCGCGCACCCGCTCGGGCAACGGCCCTTCCTGATTGGCGCGCCAGCGCCGGAATTCCAGTTCACACTGCTCCCGGGCCAGGGCTTCCGCCTGCGGGTCGGCCAGCCGCGGCCGCGCCGCCAGCAACGCTTCGGAGACGATCAGCGCGTCCCGCGCCTGGCCGTAGTGCACCGGCACCGGCACCGCCCTGCGCAGGGCCTCGGCGTGCGGCGGCGGCGCGCCCTGGAAGTGCACTTCCGCGCCCTCCGGGCTCGCCTCCAGAAGCTGCTCCAGCATGTAGACGAAGCCGATCACCATCGCCTCGATGACGAAGTTTTGGATCGGGCCGGGGCTGAAGTCGGTGCGGAAGCTGAGCGCCTGGCGCCGCTCGGCCAGGGGCACCCGCTCCACGCTCAGGAACGGCGCGCGCAGCCCCAGATAGCGGCGCGCCGCCTCCAGGCCGTCGTCCATGGTGGGGCTGGACAGCGCCAGCAGCCCCACCGGGCCGTGCAGCGTGATGCGCATGGCGCGGGCGTAGCGGAAGCCGAGGCCGGCGTCGCCGACCAGCGCCAGGGCCGCCTCGGCGGCGGCGTCCGCCTGCTCCAGGGGCAGCCGGTACTCGGGATCCAGCAGTTGCTCGCGCTTAAGGCCCAGCGTCTTCAGCAGCGCCGCCGGGTCATGCCCCAGATCGCGGAGGACATCGCACAGCAGCACCACATAGATGCCGGGAATACCGGGGGTGAACCAGGTCCGGCCTGAAACGACCACAGGTTGGCCCTCCACAACAAGACGGGAAGGCACGACTGGACCATAGTTGTTGACATCAATCAATGGCAGAAACCCCGGAGTCGCCATGAAACTGCTTTCCCGTTCCCGCCGCGCCGTTCAGCGTTTGCCGATTCGGCCGCGCCGCATGAACTTCCGTTTCAAAGGCCTGGAGAACACCCGCTACTGGTTCGACGACGATCCGGTGCTGACCCATTTCATGAACGTGCTGTCGGTGACCTTCCCGGACGGCGAACGCTTCTTCGTGGACGCGGTGCGCGCCTTCCGCGACCGGGTCGACGACCCGCAGCGCCAGAAGGACATTTCCGGCTTTATCGGCCAGGAGGCGATGCACTCCCTGGAGCATCAGGCGTTCAACGATCTGGTGTCCGGCAAGGGCTATGAAGCGCTGGTGGAAAAAGCGCTGGGCGTAACCCGGCATCTGCTGGCCGGTGGCCGCAAGCACCTGAGCGCCGAAGAGCAATTGGCCGCCACCGCCGGCCTGGAGCACATCACCGCGATTCTCGCCGACACCATTCTGCGGCGCGGCGACATGGTGGAGAAAATGGACCCGTCGGTGCGTGACCTGTGGGTGTGGCACTCCATCGAGGAGACCGAGCACAAAGCGGTGGCCTTCGACCTCTATCAGGACGTGGACGGCGGCTACTGGCGCCGCCAGCGCACCTTCTTTACCGGCACCGCCTATCTGATCGGTTTCAGCGCCTACTTCACCTGGCAGTTCCTCAAGCAGGACGGCGTTAACCGCCAGCCGCTGACCCTGGCCAAGGGCCTGTGGAAGATGTTCGGCTACCGCGGCGTGGTGAGCGCGGCGATCCCGGCCTGGTTCCAGTATCTGCGCCCGGACTTCCACCCCTGGCAGGACGACAACACCCACCTGCTGGACGCCTGGCGCGCCACCCTGCCCGAGCCGGCGGTGTCCGCCGCCGCCTGATCCGGTCCGCGAAAAAAATGGACAGCGGAAAACCGCCCCTTCATCCTTTGGGGCGGTTTTCAGCGTCAGGCGGACCCATGACTTCGGACAACGATCCCACTTCCAAACCTGCCTCCGGCAAGGACCGGCTGTTCGCCGAACAGGACCGGGCGATCAGCGACTTTGATTTCGGCGAGAGCACCGCCCGGGTGTTCGACGACATGCTGGATCGCAGCATCCCCCAGTACGGCGAGCTGCAACGCATGATCGGCGAGCTGGCCGGCGAATTCGCCACCCCCGGCTCGCGGGTCTACGACCTGGGCTGCTCCACCGGCCTCACACTGAAAAGCCTGGACCGCACGGTGGACGCCGCCGCCACCCTGGTGGGCGTAGACTATTCTCCGGCAATGCTGGAAAAGGCCCGCGACAACCTCAGCGGCCAGCACCAGTCCGGCCGCCTGCGGCTGGAGCACGCCGACCTGAACGACGGCATCCAGATCGAGAACGCCTCCGTGGTGGTGCTCAACCTGACCCTGCAGTTCGTGCGTCCGGTCAATCGGGAAAGCCTGCTGCGTTCGGTGGTGGACGGCCTCAACCCCGGCGGCGTGCTGATCCTGGTGGAAAAGGTGCTGGGCAGCGACGCCTTGCTCAACCGGCTGTGGATCAAGCTCTACTACGATATGAAAAAGCGCAACGGCTACTCGGAAACCGAGATCGCCAAAAAGCGGGAAGCGCTGGAGAACGTGCTGATTCCCTACCGCCCGGACGAGAACATCAAGATTCTCGCCCGCAGCGGTCTGGATAACGTGGATATGTTTTTTAAGTGGTACAACTTCGCTGGGTTCTTAGGAGTGAAGGCCTGATCACCCTTCTTGAAGAAGCTTCCGCAGATCCACCAGGGAGGCGTTGGCGCGGGTGATGTAGTTGGCCATCACCAGCGAGTGGTTGGCGAACACCCCGAAACCGGAGCCATTGAGGATCACCGGGCTCCACAGCGTCTGCTGGGTGGCTTCCAGCTCGCGCACCATCTGCCGGAAGCTGACGGTGGCGTTCTTGCGGCGCAGCACGTCGGCGAAGTCCACTTCCACCGCGCGCATCAGCTGCACCAGCGCCCAGGAGGCGCCGCGCGCCTCATAGAAGACGTTGTCGATCTCCATCCAGCCGGTCTTTACGAAGCGCTCCTCCTTATCCAGCTCGCCCACCGGGGTGTCGTTGTCGGTGTTCAGCTGGGTGCGGCCGACGCTCTGGCTGAGGCTCAGGCTCAGGGAGCCGAGCCGGTTCTGCACTTCATTGAGCCAGTAGTTGAGATTGTCGGCGCGGGCATAGAACTGGGCGCTGCCGTCCTGGCGCTTGAGCGCTTCCAGGTAATTCTCCAGCGCGCGAATGCCGCGCCGGTACTCGCTCTCGGTGGCCGGCATCGCCCAGCTTTCCGCGTCGAAGTTGAACTGCGGCTCGGCGATGGCCAGGAAGGTGTCTTCCTGGCTTTGCGACTGGGAGCGGCTCATATCGCGGCGCATCACCCGGGTCACGTCGCGCAGCTGCACCAGCACGCCGAACTCCCAGGACGGCATGTTATCCAGCCACAACCGGTGCGGCAGCATGTCGTTGCTGAGGTAGCCGCCGGGCTTGTCGAGCAGGGTGCTGGCCACATGGATCACTTCCCGGGTCATGGTCTCGCCGGCCACCGCGCCGTCACGGCGGTTCACTTCCGACAGGTCCGGCTCCCAGCTCCAGTACCAGCCCAACGCCACATCCACCAGCAGCAGAATGGCCAGCAGCCACAGCAAGCCTTTCCAGATGCGGTTGTTTCTGGGGTCCAGCAGGGTGTCCCCGACCTTTTGTCCGAATTTGTCGTCCGTCATTATCGTTCCCGAGTGTCATCTTATCCCACGAGGCTACCAGAGTAACGTCAAGCAGCGGAGAAGGGCGACCTCCACGACGTTTAGTTTTGCGTCGCCGGGCCGGGTCGGCGAGAATGACGCGCCAGTGGTCCATGCGGCTGACCTTAACCCGGCGCTAATCCAGGCCCCGGCATACTTGTGCGGTGTTTTTCCCGGCATATCCGGGAACCCGGCCTCCGGTCCGGCATCGAAAGGCTGTATCCAGTGGGAGGAATAGATGACGTTGACTCTGCGCATGCTGATCGCGGTGGTGGGGCTCGCTTTGAGCGTGGCCGCCCCGGCGCTGTCCCTGGGGGGCGGCGACAGCCCGTTCGGCGGCGGCGATGACCGCCTGCCCAACGTGGACGAAGCGATCCAGGTGGTACCCGACGCGGACTGGGACCGCCAGCAGCTGCTGGTCAGCTTCAGCATGCTCGACCGGGTCTACCTCTACCGCCACCGCCTCGACTTCACCCTGCGCGACGCCAACGGCAACCTGCTGGACGATTTCGACGACCTGGAACTGCCCCCCGGCGAGGCCAAGACCGACGAAATCTACGGCGACGTCAACGTGTTCTTCGGCCAGCTCGACGTGCGCCTGCCGCTGGACAGCGTGCCCCTGGCCGACACCGAGCTGGAAGTGCAGTACCAGGGCTGTATCGAGGACAAGCTGTGCTACCCGCCGGAGGTCCGCACCTTCTCGTTCAGCGCGCCCGGCCCGGAGCGCGCCCCGGCCGCCGACGCGCCGGCGGCCGGCAACGTCTCGGCAAACGACGGCGCCGCGCCCGGCGAGCCCCGCGACGGCGAGGACGGCTTCTTCAGCATTCTGCTCTCCGAGGACGCCAACGCCTTCAACAGCTGGATGCACGACCGCAACCTGGGGCTGATCGTGGCGCTGTTCTTCGCCGGCGGCCTGCTGCTGGCCTTCACCCCCTGCGTGTTCCCCATGGTGCCGATCCTGTCCGGCATCATCGCCGGGCAAAGCGATTCCAGCGCCCGCCGCGGCTTTATCCTCAGCTGCGCCTATGTGCTCGGCGTGGCGGTGCCGTACACCCTGGCCGGCCTGCTGGTCGCGGTGTTCGGCGCCGGCCTGAATCTGCAGTTTCTGCTCCAGCAGCCGGCGGCCATCCTCACCAGCGTGGTGATCTTCGTGCTGCTGGCACTGTCCATGTTCGGGCTCTATGAGCTTCAGTTACCGGAGCGGCTGCGCAACCGGCTCAACAACGCCGGCCCCAACGGCCGCGGCGGGCTGGGCGGCGCCGTGCTAATGGGCGTGATTTCCGCCCTGGTGGTGTCCCCCTGCGTCACCCCGATCCTGGCCGGCGCCCTGCTCTACGTGGCCGGCACCGGCGACGCGGTCACCGGCGCCGCCTCGCTGTTCGCCCTGGCCCTGGGCATGGGCGTGCCGTTGATCATCTTCGGCACCGGCGGCGGCCATTTCCTGCCCCGCGCCGGCCAGTGGATGGAAGACATCAAACGCTTCTTCGGCGTCGTCATGCTGGGCGTGGCCATCTGGCTGCTCGACCGCATTGTCAGCGACACCCTGACGCTGGCCTTCTACGGCCTGTTGCTGGCGGTGTACGGCGTGCAGCTGGGCGCCCTGGAACCGGTGCGCGAAGGCGGCTCGCGTCTGAAACGGGGCCTCGCCCTGGTGCTGGCCCTGTACGGCGCGATCATGGTGGTGGGCGCCGCCGGCGGCGGCAGCGACCCCTGGCAGCCGCTCAAACCCCTCACCCAGCCGCAAACCGAAAGCAGCGGCCAGGCCGGCGGCGACAACACCGCCGCCACGGCGGACGACGGCCAGCACGGCCCCTGGATCGACGTGGACGGCCGCCAGGGCCTGCGCGACGCCCTGGCCCGCTCCGCCGACGCGGACAAACCGGTGCTGGTGGATTTCTTCGCCGAATGGTGCGTGGCCTGCAAGGTCATGGAAGACACCACCCTCAGCGACCCGCGCGTGCTCAACGCCATGGCCGGCTATGACCTCTACCGGGTCGACATCACCGAGATCAACCAGGAAAACCAGAACATCATGGCCGACTACGACATCTTCGGCCTGCCCAGCTTCGTGTTCTTCGCCCCCGACGGCGAAGAGGTGCCCGAATCCCGCGTGCTGGGCGAGATGGACAGCGAGCGTTTCCTCAAGCACCTGGAGCGGCGCGTGACGCCGCATCTTTGACCCCGCGCACATACATGTAACCAATGGTGTAAAGTCCTTTTTTCCTTCATGAGATACCCTTAGACTCCCAAATATAGGGAAAAGTCGGACAAACTGGCTTTTTGCCACACGTTCAACGCAGATAACGACAAATTCAGGGGTATACGCCTTGGCTAGCATCCTCGTCCTGCACGGGCCCAACCTGAACCTGCTGGGCCGCCGCGAGCCGGACCAGTACGGCGCCGCCACCCTGGCGGAGATTGATCAGGCACTGATGGACCAGGCCGCCGAGGCCGGACACCACCTGCAGCATCTGCAAAGCAACGCCGAGTACGAACTGATCGAACGCATCCACGGCGCCCCCGCGGAAGGCATCGATTTCATTCTGTTCAACCCGGCCGCGTTCACCCACACCAGCGTGGCACTGCGCGACGCTCTGCTGGCGGTGCGGATTCCGTTCATCGAGGTGCACCTGTCCAACGTGCACCGCCGTGAAACCTTCCGGCACCACTCTTACTTCTCCGACATCGCCGAGGGCGTCATTTGCGGCCTGGGCGCCACCGGCTACCGGCTGGCGCTGGCCGCCGCTCTGGAAAAACTGGATCAGGCACAGGAATGAGCATGGACATTCGAAAAATCAAGAAGCTGATCGAACTGCTGGAAGAGTCCGGCATTGAAGAACTGGAAATTCAGGAAGGCGAGGAATCCGTGCGCATCAGCCGTGGCAGCCGCCACGCGGCGCCGGTGTACGCCCCGCAGCCCTCGGCCCCCGCGCCCGCACCGGCGGCCCCGGCTCCGGAAGCAGCAGCCCCGGCCCAGGACGACACCCCCAGCGGCCATATGGTGCGCTCGCCGATGGTCGGCACCTTCTACCGCTCCCCGTCCCCGGGCGCGGCCTCGTTCGTGGAGGTGGGCCAGAAAGTGAAAGCCGGCGACGTGCTGTGCATTGTCGAGGCGATGAAGATGATGAACCAGATCGAGGCGGACAAATCCGGCACCATCGACGCCATTCTCGTGGAGGACGGCGAGCCGGTGGAATTCGACCAGCCCCTGTTCTCCATCGTTTAACGGGGGTTCCCCATGCTGGAAAAAGTACTGATTGCCAACCGAGGCGAGATCGCCCTGCGGATTCTGCGCGCCTGTAAAGAGATGGGCATCCGCACCGTGGCGGTGTATTCCAAGGCCGACCGGGATCTGATGCACGTGCGCCTGGCGGACGAGGCGGTCTGCATCGGCCCGGCCCCGTCGGCCAATTCCTACCTGAACATCCCGGCGATCATCAGCGCCGCGGAGGTCACCGACGCCGACGCCATCCATCCCGGCTACGGTTTCCTGGCGGAAAACGCGGACTTCGCCGAGAGCGTCGAACGCTCCGGCTTTATCTTCATCGGGCCGCGCGCGGAAACCATCCGCCTGATGGGCAACAAGGTGTCCGCCATTGAAGCGATGAAGAAAGCCGGTGTGCCGACGGTGCCCGGCTCCAGCGGTTCGGTGGGCGACGACGCCGACGCGGCGCTGATGATGGCCGAGGAGATCGGCTACCCGGTGATCATCAAGGCGGCCTCCGGCGGCGGCGGGCGCGGCATGCGCGTGGTGGAAAGCCGCGACCAGCTGCTCAACGCCATTACCCTGACCCGCTCGGAAGCCAAGAACGCCTTCGGCGACGCCACCGTCTACATGGAAAAGTTTCTGCAGAGACCCCGCCATGTGGAAATCCAGGTGCTGTCCGACGGCGCCGGCCACGCCATTCACCTGGGCGACCGGGACTGCTCCCTGCAGCGCCGCCACCAGAAAGTGGTGGAGGAGGCGCCGGCCCCGGACATCCCCCTGCATCTGAAGAACGAAGTGGCGAAACGCTGCGTGGACGCCTGCAAGGAGATCAACTACCGCGGCGCCGGCACCTTCGAATTCCTCTACGAGGACGAGCGCTTCTACTTCATCGAGATGAACACCCGCGTGCAGGTGGAACACCCGGTCAGTGAAATGATCACCGGCGTCGACATCGTCAAGGAACAGCTGCGCATCGCCGGCGACAACGCTCTCAGGCTGAAGCAGGAGGACGTCACCTTCCTCGGCCATGCCATCGAAGTGCGCGTCAACGCCGAGGATCCGGTCACCTTCGTGCCCAGCCCCGGCCGCATCAGCTACTTCCACGCCCCCGGCGGCAACGGCGTGCGGGTGGACTCCCACGTCTACGGCGGCTACACGGTACCGCCCTACTACGACTCGCTGATCGGCAAGCTGATCACCTGGGGCGAAAACCGGGACGTGGCGTTCGCGCGCATGCGCAACGCCCTGGATGAAATCGTGGTGGAGGGCATCAAGACCAACGTGGCCCTGCACCGGGACAAGATTTTCCGCGACCCCGCGTTCCAGAAAGGCGGCGTGGACATCCACCACCTGGAGAAGAAGCTCGGTTCATGAGCTGGCTTCAGCTCCACATCGCCACCGACCCGGACCACGCCGACGCTTTCCAGGACGCCCTGGAAGCGCTCGGCGCCGGCGCGGTGACGCTCACCGACGGCGCCGACCAGCCGGTCTTCGAGCCGCCCCCGGGGGCCCGCCCCCTGTGGCGCACCACCGTGGTCACCGCCCTGTTCAGCGACGACACCGACACCGACGCCATCCTCGCCCGCCTGGGCGAGCAGGGTCTGGTGTTCGCCGATCACCGTGTCGAAGCGCTCGCCGACCAGGCCTGGGAACGGGCCTGGATGGACGACTTCCAGCCCATGCGCTTCGGCGAGCGGCTGTGGATCGTACCCAGCTGGAGCGACCCGCCGCAGCCGGACGCGGTTAATCTCAAGCTGGACCCGGGCCTGGCGTTCGGCACCGGCACCCATGACACCACCGCCCTGTGCCTGGAGTGGCTGGAGCAGACCGACCTGGGCGGCAAGCAGGTGCTGGACTTCGGCTGCGGCTCCGGAGTGCTGGCGATCGCCGCGCTGCTGCTGGGCGCGGAGCGGGCGCTGGGCACCGACATCGACCACCAGGCGCTCACCGCCAGCTCCGACAACGCCGCCGCCAACGGCGTCGGCGAGCGGCTCGATCTGTGCCTGCCGGAGGCCCTGGCCGCCGACTATCAGTGCGACCTGCTGGTGGCCAATATTCTCGCCGCGCCGCTGATCGAGCTGGCGCCGGTGCTGGCGGGCCGCTGCCGCCCGGGCGCGCCGATGGCGCTGTCCGGCATCCTCGCCGATCAGGCGCAAAGCGTGCGCGACGCCTACGCGCCCTGGTTCGATCTCAGCCCCACCCGGCAGCGCGGCGACTGGGTGCGGGTGGACGGGGTTCGCAAGGCGGACAGATAAGCGGCCGCGGCGCTTGCCGCCACCCCCTGTTTTTCTGTACAACAAACTTTCTATCCCTCAAAACATAAAAACCATGGCCGGCCAGTACAAAACCCGCTGCCCGCATTGCGGTGCCCAATTCAAGATCAGCGACGAGCACCTGGGGCAGGCCCGGGGTGCGGTGCGCTGTGGTTCCTGTCTGCAGATCTTCCAGGCCACCGATCACTTCGTCGGCGAAACGCCGGCGCGGCCCCACGCCGATGACAACGACACCGCCCCCACCGGCGATAACGCCGGGCAATGGCAGTACGCCCTCGACGACGACGAGGACACCGACGGCCGGGACGACGGCAAAAAAAGCGGCGGCTTCGGCGATAGCGAGCTGAGCGATTCGTTCCTGTCCCTGGACCGCGACGGCGACGAAGGGCTGGGTGAGGACTTCTCGGACATGGAAGGCGCCGGCCGGGCCGGCGGCAGCGACGACACCGATGAAGCCTGGGCGGAAGCGCTGCTGGAAGACCTGGACGACGAGGACGAGCCGGCCCCGGCCAGCGCGCCGCCGCCGAAACCCCGCCCGGCGGCCGCGTCCCGCCCGGACCCGATCAGCGAACACGACGACCAGTTCGAGTTTCTGAACAGCACCCCGACCCGGCGCCATAAAGTCGCCAACGAGCGCCTGGACTACATGGCGGCGCCACCCTCCGGGCCGGCGGTGACCGCCAAATGGGCGCTGCTGTCGGTGCTCGCCCTGGTGCTGCTGGCGGCTCAATACGCCTTCTTCCATTTCGACACCCTGGCGCGCTCGCCGCAGTGGCGGCCGCTCTACGCGGAGGCCTGCCAGCTGCTCGGTTGCCAGTTGCCGCTGCAGACCGACCTGAGCCGGCTGCGCGGCGCCAACCTGGTGGTGCGCAGCCATCCGCACTACCAGAACGCCCTGATGGTGGATGCGCTGCTGTTCAATGAGGGCGACTGGCCGCAGCCGTTCCCGGCGCTGGAGCTGACCTTCAAGGATCTGCGCGGCGACACCGTGGCCATGCGCCGCTTCGCGCCGTCGGAATATCTGCGCGGCGAGCTGGCCGGGCTGGACGCCATGCCGGTGGATACCCCGGTGCACATTGCCCTGGAAATCGTCGATCCCGGCGAGCGCGCGGTGAACTACAACCTGCGCCTGCGCGCCCCCGCGCCGCCGTCGTCCCGGGTGTCCCAGCGGCCCTGATTGATCACGGGCCTTTCCCCCGGCGCTCCGGGTCACTATCATTGTCGCCCCGCGCGGCCCGCGCGGGGCACTTTCAACAGTGTTCCAGGCGACACCTGACTGCCAACCGAACCCGAATCCAGCATGCAAATCGGCTCCTACCTGCTCCCCAACCCCTTGATTCTCGCGCCCATGGCCGGCGTGACGGATCGTCCTTTCCGGCATTTATGCCGGGAGCTGGGCGCCGGGCTGGTGGTGTCCGAAATGGTGACGTCCGACACCCGGCTGTGGGACACCCGCAAGTCCGCCCACCGGCTCGACCATAGCGGCGAGCCGGGGCCGGTGTCGGTTCAGATCGCCGGCGGCGAACCGGACATGCTGGCGCACGCGGCCCGGGCCAATGTGGACCGGGGCGCGCAGATCATCGATATCAACATGGGCTGCCCGGCGAAAAAGGTGTGCAAGCGCGCCGCCGGCTCCGCACTGCTTTCCGACCCGGACCTGGTGGCCCGGATTCTGGACGCGGTGGTGGCGGCGGTGGACGTGCCGGTGACCTTGAAAATCCGCACCGGCCCGACCCGCGACGATCGCAATGCCGTGGCCATCGCCCGCATCGCCGAGCAGGCCGGTATCCAGGCGCTGGCGATCCATGGACGCACCCGCGCCGACAAGTTCAACGGCGAGGCGGAGTTCCACACCGTCCGCGACGTTGTGGCCGCGGTGGGCATCCCTGTTATCGCCAACGGTGATATCAATTCGCCACAAAAAGCCCAACGGATACTGGAAACCACGGGTGCCAGTGGTATCATGATCGGCCGCGCTGCCCAGGGTAATCCCTGGATCTTCCAGGACACCGTGCATTACCTGGATCACGGTCGGCTGCCCCCGGCGCCGAAGGTCGAAGACGTGGCTGCCCGCGTCCTCGCGCACCTGATCGACCTGCATCGCTTTTACGGGGACTACTCCGGCGTGCGCATCGCCCGCAAGCATCTGGGCTGGTATACGCAACACCTGCCCGGCGGGGAAGATTTTCGGCGCGGGTTCAACAAACTGGAAAAGGCCGGCCAACAACGGCGGGCCATTGAGCAGTTTTTCCAACAGATCAGCGCCCTCGGCGACCGGATTCGAATCGGTGGCTACGGCGAGGTGTCTGCCCGGAACAAAGACGGAGCATTGGCCGCATGACCCTTTCTTCAATGAAGACCGCTGCTGCACGGACACTGACAGAAATGAATACCGCTGAATCGCGCAAACCCCATCTCACGCTGGCCCGCAGCGAAACCCACGACACGCTGCGCAACTGCGTGCGACGGTCGCTCGCCGATTACTTCAACCAGCTGGAAGGCGAGCCGGTCAGCGAGCTGTATCAGATGGTGCTGGCGGAAATGGAAATCCCTCTGCTTGAGAAAGTTCTCGAGTACACCCGCGGCAACCAGACCAAGGCCGCCGAGCTGCTGGGCCTGAACCGCGGCACGCTGCGCAAGAAACTCAAGCAATACGGCTTGCTCTGAACGCAACCCGTGACGACAGGGGCAGTTTCCGACTGCCCCTTTCTTATTTTTAAGGTGATCATCCCATGAGCAAGGCCGTTGAACGCGCGCTGATCAGCGTCTCGGATAAAACCGGCATCGTCGATTTCGCCCGCGCCCTCGCCGACCGGGGCGTGGAGCTGTTGTCCACCGGCGGTACCTTCCGCGCCATCCAGGAAGCGGGCATCGCGGTACGCGAAGTGTCCGACTACACCGGCTTCCCGGAAATGATGGACGGCCGGGTGAAAACCCTGCACCCCAAGGTGCACGGCGGCATCCTCGGCCGGCGCGGTCAGGACGATGCGGTGATGGCGGATAACGACATTCGCCCCATCGACCTGGTGGTGGTCAACCTCTACCCCTTTGAACAGACCGTGGCGCGGCCCGACTGCAGCCTCGAGGACGCCATCGAGAACATCGACATCGGCGGCCCCACCATGGTGCGCTCGGCGGCCAAGAACCACGCCCATGTGGGCATCGTCACCGACGCCGGCGACTACGCCCGCGTGCTCGACGATCTGAACGGCAACGGCGGCGCCCTGTCCGACGGCCTGCGTTTCGACCTGGCGATCAAGGCGTTCGAGCACACCGCCGCCTACGACAGCGCCATCGCCAACCACTTCGGCAAGCTGGTGGGCGAGGACAATCAGGATTTCCCGCGCACCATCAACCTGAACTTCAAGAAAGCCCAGGGCATGCGCTACGGCGAGAACCCCCACCAGAAAGCGGCTTTCTATGTGGAGCGTCAGCCCGGCCAGGCGTCCGTGGCCACCGCCCGCCAGCTGCAGGGCAAGGCGCTCAGCTACAACAACATCGCCGACACCGACGCCGCCCTGGAGTGCGTGAAGTCCTTCAGCAAGCCGGCCTGCGTGATCGTCAAGCACGCCAACCCGTGCGGCGTGGCGGTCAGCCTGGAGGGCATCGACCAGGCCTACGAGCTGGCCTTCGCCACCGACCCGGAAAGCGCCTTCGGCGGCATCATCGCCTTTAACCGGGAACTGGACGCGGCCACCGCCAAGGCGATCGTCGACCGCCAGTTCGTGGAAGTGATCATCGCGCCCAAGGTGTCCGAAGAGGCCCTGGCCATCACCGCCGCCAAGAAGAACGTGCGCGTGCTGGTGTGCGGCGACTGGGACGGCGCCACCGCCGGCGGCCTGGACTACAAGCGCGTCAACGGCGGCCTGCTGGTGCAGGACCGGGACGTGGGCATGATCACCGAGAAGGATCTCAAGGTGGTGACCAAGCGCGCCCCCACCGAGGCGGAGCTGCACGACGCCATCTTTGCCTGGAAGGTGGCCAAGTTCGTCAAGTCCAACGCCATCGTCTACGCCAAGAACCGTCAGACCGTGGGCGTCGGCGCCGGCCAGATGAGCCGCGTTAATTCCGCGCGCATCGCCGCCATCAAGGCCGAGCACGCGGGCCTGGAAGTGGCCGGTTCGGTGATGGCCTCCGACGCCTTCTTCCCGTTCCGCGACGGCCTGGACAACGCCGGCAAGGCGGGCATCCGCTGCGTGATCCAGCCGGGCGGCTCGATCCGCGACGAGGAAGTGATCGCCGCCGCCGACGAAGCGGACATCGCCATGGTGTTCACCGGCATGCGGCATTTCCGGCACTAAGCAAGGATAAGAGAATCGAGCCCATGAAAGTCCTGATCATCGGCGGCGGTGGCCGCGAGCACGCCCTGGCCTGGAAAGTGGCGCAAGCGGAACAGGTGGAGAAAGTGCTGGTGGCGCCGGGCAACGCCGGCACCGCCCGCGACGCCAAGCTGGAAAACGTGGCCCTGGACGTCAACGATCAGACCGGCCTGGCCGACCTGGCCGAGCGCGAAGGCGTGGCGCTGACCATCGTCGGCCCCGAGGCGCCGCTGGTGGACGGCCTGGTGGACTACTTCCAGAGCCGCGGCCTGAAGTGCTTCGGCCCCGGCAAGGCCGCCGCCCAGCTGGAAGGCTCCAAGGCCTTCACCAAGGACTTTCTGGCCCGCCAGAACATCCCCACCGCCGCCTACGGCAACTTCACCGATGTGAACGAAGCCCTCGCCTATGTGCGCGAGCAGGGCGCGCCCATCGTGATCAAGGCCGACGGCCTGGCCGCCGGTAAGGGCGTGATCGTGGCGATGACCCTGGAAGAGGCGGAAGCCGCCGTGCGCGACATGCTCGACGGCAACAAATTCGGCGACGCCGGCCACCGCGTGGTGGTGGAGGAATTCCTCGACGGCGAGGAAGCCAGCTTCATTGTCATGGTGGACGGCGAGCACATCCTGCCGATGGCCACCAGCCAGGACCACAAGCGCGTCGGCGACGGCGACACCGGCCCCAACACCGGCGGCATGGGCGCCTACTCACCGGCGCCGGTGGTCACCGATCAGGTGCACCAGCGCATCATGGAAGAAGTGATCCGCCCCACCGTGGCCGGCATGGCGGCCGAAGGCATGCCCTACACCGGCTTTCTGTACGCCGGCCTGATGATCAGCCCGGACGGCCACCCCAAGGTGATCGAGTACAACTGCCGCTTCGGCGACCCGGAAACCCAGCCGATCATGATGCGCCTGAACAGCAGCCTGGCGGATCTCTGCCTGGCGGCGCTGGACGGCGCCCTGGATACCGTCACCGCTGAGTGGGACCCGCGCCCGGCCCTGGGCGTGGTGCTGGCCGCCGGCGGCTACCCGGACGCCTACCGCAAGGGTGATGTAATCCACGGCCTGGACGGCGCCGATTCGGACACCGTCAAAGTGTTCCACGCCGGCACCCGCGAGGACGACGGCCAGGTGGTCACCAGCGGCGGCCGCGTGCTGTGCGTCACCGCCCTGGGCGACACCGTGGCACAGGCCCAGCAGCGTGCCTACCAGGCGGTGCAGGGCATCGGCTGGGACGACGCCTATCACAGAAGCGACATCGGCTACCGTGCAGTGGCCCGGGAAAAGGCTTAGCATACCCCCTCAGAATAACGAATGAGAAAACCCCGGGGGAGCCATGACCGCATCCACATCGGTGGACACCGCCGGCACGCCCGACGTGTCCCGCCTGAGCGCCTTTATTCCCTTCGACGGCCTGAGCCCGTCGCACCTGCGCGAAATCGAACAGCAGATCACCGTGCACCGGCTCCCCGCCGGCCGGTTGCTGTTCAAGCGCGGCCAGAGCGGCGACAAGGCCTACTTTCTGATCGACGGCGAGCTGGACCTGATCGATGCCGGCTTCACGGTGCGCCCGTTCGCCGCCGACGACGATGAGAACTACCTGGCCGTGGACAACTACCCCCGTCATACGGTCAACGCCATCACCCGCGACAGCGCCACCCTCTACAGCATCGACCGGGACAAGCTGGACCTGCTGATGGCCTGGACCCAGGCCACCGAACTGATGCCCGGCGAGCACGACAGCGACGGCGAGGACCATAACTGGATGGACGCGCTGCTGGCCTCGGGGCTGTTCGCGCAAATGCCGCCGGCCAAGCTGCACGCCCTGTTCGTGAAGTTCCAGCCCCGCGAGGTGGAACTGGGCGAAACCGTGGTGCGCGAAGGCGAAAGCGGCGATACCTTCTACGTGATCAAGCGCGGCAAGGCGATGGTCAGCCGCGCCGGCGCCGGCGGCGATCAGCCGGTGGCCGGCCTGGCCGCCGGCCGCTTCTTCGGCGAGGACGCCCTGATCAGCGACCAGCCGCGCAACGCCACCGTGACCATGACCAGCGACGGCGAACTGATGTGCCTGGACAAAGCCGACTTCCAGGCCATTCTGCAGGCCACGGTGATCCGCCGCCTCAGCGAGGACCAGCTGGAAGACCGCGTGCTGGAGGGCGAACGCGCCCATGTGCTGATCGACGTGCGCCTGCCCATGGAGGCACGCCATGACCTGATCCCCGGTGCCCGCAACCTGCCGCTCAACCAATTGCGCGAGCAGGCGCCCCGCCTGGAGCAGGAATTCGCCTACATCCTCTGCGCCGAAGGTCGACGCAGTGAACTGGGAGCCTATATCCTCTCCGAGGCGGGCTTGGACGCCTATGTGCTGGATCGGGGACATGATGACACTAGGGAAGAACAACAACACAGCGAACGGAACATGGCGGCCGACGCCGAAAGCTGAACGCCACCGGCCGTCACGGCCCCCGGCCTGGCTGTGCTGGCTGCCGGCCCTGCTGATGCTGCTGGCGACCGCCGTCCAGGCGGCGCCGCCGCCCCCCTACGTGGTCAGCAGCCTGCCCGACAACGCACGCCTCACCATCTATTCGGAATACCTGCCCGACCCGGACGGCACCCTGAGCCTGGAGGCGGTCACCGCCGGCGATTTCGAGGGCCGCTTCAAACCCGCCTCGCGGTTCGTGGAACGGCTGGGCCTGAGCGACCACCCCTGGTGGATACGCATCGCGGTGCAGAACGAACTGGGCGACCAGCGCCGCTTTGCCCTGATGCAGGGGCCCCGCCACTACTTCGACAGTGAATTCTTCCTGCCCGGCGACGGCGGCTACCGCCCCGCCGGGCCCGGCGAGCGCTTCGTGCACCGCACGCCGGTCTATCTGGTCGACCTGCCCCCCGGCGAACCCCAGGTGTTCTACTGGCGGGTCAATCCGCGCGGCAGCCTGATCTACTCCATCAACCTGAGCACCCTGCCGGCGGCGCTCGGCAACGACCCGCTGTTCGCACTCTATTGGCTGCTGTTCGGCGTGATGCTGGCGCTGGCCGTCTACAACGGCCTGGTGGCGCTGATGCGCGGCGGCATCAGCCACGGTTACCACGCCGGCTTCCTGCTCGCCCTGGCCGGCCTGGTGCTGTTTTCGTCCGGCATCCTGGCCGGCCACTCGCTGATCGGCGCCTGGCTGCCGCAACTGAAGATGGGCAGCCTGATGCTGGCGATCATCGGCGCCAGCGGCGTCGGCCGAACCTTCGTGGACAGCCGCCACAACGCGCCGCTGCTGGACCGCCTGCTGCGCGGCCTGACCCTGCTGGCGCTGCTGTTTCTGGTGGCGGTGCCCTGGCTGCCGATCGCCGGCGCCCTGGCCGCCGCCTTCGGGCTGGGCCTGGCCGCCGCCGCTCTGCTGGTGGCCCTGGGCTACCAGGCCTGGCACCGCGAGGTGCCGCTGGGCGCCCTGTATTTCTTTACCAGCCTGCTGGTGGGCAGCCCGGTGGTGCTGGGCTGCCTGACCATGCTCGGCCTGGTGCAGAGCAACGTGGACCTGGGCCTGTGCGTGATGATCACCGTCAACCTGGCCGGCTTTATCCAGGCCGCCGGCCTGCGCATCCAGCACCACCAGCACCTGCATGTGAAGATGGAGCACCGGCGCAGCCAGAGCGTGGCGGACACCGTCGACACCACCCGCCGGGAAACCCTGGCGCGCATGGGGCACGACGTGCGCACGCCGCTGAGCGGCATTCTCGGCATGGCCGAAATTCTTGAGGACACGCCGCTGACGCCCAACCAGAAGGACTGCGTGGGCGGCATTCGCAATGCCGGCGAGAGCCTGCTCAAGATCATCAACGATGTGCTGGAATACTCACAGCTGTCCGACCAGGGCGCCGACATCAACCGCGAGGCCCTGGACGCCAACGAGCTGCTGATGGGCGCGGTGGATCTGTTCCGCGAGCGGGCGGAAGAGAAACAGGTGGAGCTGATCACCCACGTGCACACCAACCTGCCGGCGCGCATGGAGGGCGACCCCGGCCGGCTGCGCCAGGTGCTCACCAATCTGATGGGCGCCTTCATACGCCATGCGCAGCCCGGCGAGCTGATCATCGACATTTCCCTGGAGCCCACCGGCCGGGCCGGCCAGGTGCGCTTCGAATTCAGCGGCACGGCGTTGCGGCCCGGTACCTTCCGGGCGCTGCGCGACCCCGCCGCCCGCCAGGACAGCAGCAACCTCAACCTGTCGATCGCCGAGCAACTGGTGGAGGCCATGCAGGGCCGCGCCGGCGAGCGCGACGAGCACGGCGGCGACGTGGCCTACTGGTTCGTGCTGCCGCTGCCGGCCATGGAGGCGCCGCCCAGCGGCCCGGACACCGACATCAGCGCGCTGCAGGGCCGCAGCATGCTGGTGGTCGACGACTCCAGCACCGTCACCCGGGTGATCCGCCATCTGGCCCTGGGCTGGGGCATGCGCGTCACCGCCTGCCACGACCCGCGCGAGGCGCTGGCGTCGCTGCGCACCCAGGCCAACATCAACGAACCCTACGACATCGTGCTGCTGGACCACCACATGCCGGGCATGAACGGCCTGCAGCTGGCGGCGCGCATCCACGAGGACCCGGTGATCACCCACCCCACCACGCTGATCATGCTCACCGGCGTGAACAACGCCCCCACCGCCACCGAAGCGCGCAACGTGAGCATCCACCGGGTGCTCACCAAGCCGGTGTCGGCGCCGCGCCTGAAGCAGGCGCTGGCGGAGGAAATGGGCCTGCGCCGGCCGGTGCGCGAACAGGGGCAGCCGGAAACCCCGGACCCGGCGCTCAAACTGCTGGTGGTGGAGGATCACAAGCTCAGCCAGAAGGTGATTCGCGGCATGCTCAGCAAGCTGGGGCTGAGCGCGGACCTGGCCGCCAACGGCAAGGAAGCCCTGGCGATGGCCACCGAAAAGCGCTACGACCTGATCCTGATGGATTGCGAGATGCCGGAGATGGACGGCTTCGAGGCCACCCAGCGGATCCGTGAGTACGAGCGCCGCCAGGGCCTGGTGGCGGTGCCGATCGTCGCGCTCACCGCCCACATTCTGCGCGAGCACCGCGAGCGCAGCCTGGCCTCGGGGATGAACGCGCACATCCCCAAACCGGTGGAGATGAGCGTGCTGCGAGAGGCGCTGGTGCGCTTTACCCGGAAGGATCCGGGCGCGGCAGACGGCGACGCCAACTGACCGGCGACTCGCCGCGCCAGCGGCGGAAAGCGCGGCTGAACGAGCTGGACTCGGCGAACCCCAGCAACAGGGCGATCTCGGTCAGGTTGAGCGCCGGGTCTCGCAGGTAGAGCTCGGCCAGGCTGCGGCGCAGGCCGTCGAGCACTTCCTGATAGGCCAGCCCCTGGCGCTGCAGCCGGCTCTGCAGGGTGCGCACGGTGAGCCCCAGTTCCGCGGCCACCGCGTCCACGGACGGGTCGCCACTGCCCAGACGCCGGTAGATCGCCGAGCGCACGCGGCTGAGCAGATTGCCGTGGGCGTCGAAATCCGCCAGCAGGGCCCCGGCTTCTTTCTCCATCATCCGCCCCAGCCCCGGGTCGGCGCTTTCCAGGGAGTGGCGCAGCAGCGCGGCCGGCAAACGCACGCCGTCGAAGTCGGCGTTAAATCGCACCGGCGCCTGGAACCAGTCCCGGTAACGGGCCGCGTCCGCCGGCGGCGGATGGCGGAAGCACACCTCCGCCGGGGCCGCGCCGGGCGGCATCAGCGGGCGCATGAAGGTCACCCAGCCGGTGATCGCCGCCTCGGTGAGCATGCGGCCCGGCTCCCCCGCCACCGGGCACCGCCAGCACAGACGCACCTGGTCACCCTCGTCATGGCGTTCGGTGCGTCCCAGATTGCCGGACAGCTTCTCGAAGCGCATCAGCCGCTCGATGGCTTCGTCCAGATCGCGGCTGGCGAGAATCACGTAGCCCAGCACCTGGTAGGAACGGGGCCGCACCCGGCGCCCGGTTTCAAAGCCCAGGCCGGGGTCGCCGCAGGCTTCCAGAATCACCAGAAACAGGCGCATCACATCGAGCAGCGGCAGCAACCGCCCCGGGTCGTTGAATACGGCGCCGTCGATGCCCGCCTGTTCCAGCACCGTGGCCCGCTGCAAGCGATAGTGCGCGAGCAGATCCGGCAGCACCGAGTCGACAAAGGCGGCGGACACGCTGCGGTCGGTGCCGGCCACCGCGGGACTGATGTGCATGATGCCCTGGCCCTCTGTTTCACTGGTCAATGAAGCGGTTATGCTAGCATGCCCGTGACTGGTGCCCGGAGACCGGAACGATGACCGAACGACACTTTAGCCCCATGGATCGCCTGCTGAGCCGCGTGGACAGCGCCCTGCGCACCCTGACGCCGGGCTCCGCCCGCGCCGAGCGCCAGCCGCCCAACGCGGACCCGCAGCCGGAGGCGCCGCTCAACCCCAGCGAGCGCCGCCACGTCACCGGGCTGATGCGCATCAACCACACCGGCGAAGTGTGCGCCCAGGCGCTCTATCAGGGCCAGGCCAGCACCGCCACCCTGCCCCATGTGCGCCACGCCATGGAGGCGGCGGCCCGGGAGGAGGAGGATCATCTGGCCTGGTGCGACGACCGCATCCGCGAGCTGGGCGGCGTGCCCAGCCGGCTGAACCCGCTGTTCTACGCGGTCAGCTACGCCCTCGGCGCCGGCGCCGGCCTGGCCGGCGACCGCTGGAGCCTGGGCTTCGTCTCGGAGACCGAGCACCAGGTGGTGCGCCACCTGGAGAACCACCTCACCCGCCTGCCCGCCGGCGACCGGCGCAGCCGCGCCATCCTGGAGCAGATGCGCGAGGACGAGCTGCGCCACGCGGTCACCGCCGAAGGCGCCGGCGGCGCGCCCCTGCCGCCGCCCATCAAAGGCGCCATGGCGCTGATGAGCAAAGTCATGACCTTCACCACCTACAGAATCTAGTTAATAGTTAACAGTGAACAGTTAATAGTTGCGCGGTGGAGAATCGTGCCGGCTGAAACGAAAGAGGCCGCGCTCCTGGCTTGGGGCGCGGCCTCTTTCGTTTCAGAACAACGCGGACGGTCGCCCGCGAGCTGTTAACTATTAACTGTTAACTATTAACTATTAACTGCCGTTTTCACATGTTGCGGCTGTAGAAGATTTCGAGCATTTCGGTCTGCAGGCGTTCGCGGATGTCGGCGAGTTCCTTGTCGTCGAACTCGTCGCTGCCGGCGCCGAACAGGTAGTTGTTGATGTCGAATTCCTTGACCAGCATCTTGGTGTGGAAGATGTTCTCCTGGTACACGTTCACATCGATCATCTGATACCCGTTCTGGGTGTCCTCGGTGAGGAAGTTCTGAATCGAGTTGATGTCGTGGTCGATGTAGTGCTTGGTGCCGTCCACGTCGCGGGTCATGCCGCGTACCCGGTAGTCGATGGTGACGATGTCGGAATCGAAGCTGTGGATCAGGTAGTTCAGTGCCCGCAGCGGTGAAATCACCCCGCAGGTGGAGACATCCACGTCCACCCGGAAGGTGGAGATGCCGTTGTCCGGGTGCGACTCCGGATAGGTGTGCACCGTCACATGGCTCTTGTTCAGGTGGGCGACCACTGAATCCGGCAGCGGCCCCGGCGCCTCTTCGTCCCAGTCGCCGTCGGTGGGCGGGGATTCGTGCTCGGCGATCAGCATGGTCACGCTGGCGCCCTGGGGATCGTAATCCTGGCGGGCAATATTGAGAATATTGGCGCCGATGATCCGGGTCACGTTGGTGAGGATCTCGGTGAGACGCTCGGCGTTGTACAGCTCGTCGATATACTCGATGTATTCCTTGCGATGCTGCTCGGTTTTCGCATAGGCGATATCGAAGATATTAAAGCTGAGGGACTTGGTCAGGTTGTTAAAACCATGGACCGAAATCTTGGGATTGGGATCTTTCACCACGGCGTTATTTCCCCGCTGGCCGTTATCAGGATTCGATGCTGTAGCTGTGCGTCACTTCCACGCCACCGCGTGTGAGCATAATGGCGGCGGAGCAGTACTTCTCCGCGGACAGTTCCACGGCCCGTTTCACCTGATTTTCCTTGAGGTTATTGCCACTGACCCGGAAATGCAGGTGAATTTTGGTAAAAACGGCCGGAATCTCGTTTTCGGCCCGTTCCGCTTCCATTTCGCAGCGGCAACCGGTCACGTCCTGGCGGGCCTTGCGCAGGATGTGCACCACATCGAAGCTGGAGCAGCCGCCGACGCCCATCAGAACGGTTTCCATGGGCCGCGCGCCACGGTTTTTGCCGCCGTGATCCGGCGGTCCGTCCATCACCAGAGTATGGCCGGTTTCCGACTCGGCCTGGAAACAGACATCGCCCTGCCAATCAACCACCGCTTTCATTCGAGTCTCCTGCTCACGCCCTCGCGGAATGGCCGCGAAGACTACCACAGACCACCCCCACGCCATACCCCGGCGAACGTAGAACAGCGCCGGGCTGGCGCGCGGCGCGGCGAAGCGGCAGACTGTGGACCGGTTCCCTTGGCAGTCACGTGAAAAACAGGCAAACTCCATAAGCTTAAATAGCTAAGACTTTTTTCCGGCTTTTAAGCAGCGTGCCCAGAAGCAGAGAGCCCATGAGCGACGGTAACAAGATAATTCCAAATCTGGACCAATTTCTCGCCAACTGTCATCGCCGAAAGTACCCGGCCAAGAGCACCATCATCTACGCCGGTGACGAGTCGGACGCCCTGTACTACATCCTCAAGGGCTCCGTGACGGTGATGATCGAGGACGACGATGGCCGTGAGATGATCATGGCCTACCTGAATGAAGGCGACTTCTTCGGTGAGATGGGCCTGTTCGAGGCCGATCCGTCCCGTTCCGCCTGGGTGAAAGCGAAAACCGAGTGCGAGGTGGCGGAGGTCAGCTACCCCAAATTCCGCCAGCTGGCCCGCGAGGACGCCGAGATCCTGTTCGCGGTATCCGCGCAGATCGCCGGACGCCTGCGCGCCACCACCCGCAAGGTCGGCGACCTGGCGTTCCTGGACGTCACCGGTCGCGTCGCCGGCACCCTGCTGGACCTGTGCAAGCAGCCCGACGCCATGACCCACCCGGACGGCATGCAGATCAAGGTCACCCGCCAGGAAATCGGCCGCATCGTCGGCTGCTCCCGCGAAATGGTCGGACGGGTGTTGAAGAACCTGGAGGAGCAGGGGCTGGTGTCGGTGAAGGGGAAGACGATGGTGGTTTATGGCACCCGCTGAGAGCAGTTAACAGTTAAGAGTTAACAGTTAATAGCGGCGCGGGCTGGGCTTGCGCCACGCTGAAATGGGAGAGGCCGCGCCCCAAGCCAGGAGCGCGGCCTCTTTCGTTTCAGGCGGCACGGTTCCCCACCGCGCCGCTATTCACTGTTAACTGTTCACTATTAACTAGAAAAACAATGCTTTAAGGGCGGCACCCGGATCCTCAGCCCGCATAAAGGCTTCGCCGACGAGAAAGCCATTGATTCCGTTTTTGCGCATCAGGCGGACGTCGTCGCGGGTGTGGATGCCGCTTTCGGTGATCACCAGGTGGTCGCCGGGGACCTGCTCGGCGAGCTCCAGGGTGGTGTCCAGGCGGGTGTCGAAGGTGTGCAGGTCGCGGTTGTTGATGCCGATCAGCTCGATGTTGAGCTTCAGCGCCCGGGCCAGCTCGTCGGCGGTGTGCACTTCCACCAGCACGTCACAGCCGGCCCGCTGGGCGGCGTGGTAGAGCTGGTCGAGCTGGGCGTCGGACAGCGCGGCCACGATCAGCAGCACCGCGTCGGCGCCCATGGCGCGGGTTTCGAACACCTGCCACGGGTCGATGATGAAGTCCTTGCGCAGCACCGGCAGGGAGACCGCGTTGCGGGCGGCGCGCAGGTAGTCCTCGTGGCCCTGGAAGAAGTCCTGGTCGGTGAGCACGGACAGGGCGCTGGCGCCGGCGCCTTCATAGCGGCGGGCGATGTCCACCGGGTCGAAGTCCTCGCGGATCAGCCCCTTGCTGGGGGAGGCTTTCTTGACCTCGGCGATCACCGCCGGCCGGCCGGCGGCCACGCTGGCGTACAGCGATTTGGCGAAGCCCCGGGCCTTGCCCTGGTTGCCCGCCATGGCTTCCAGTTCGCCCAGGCTGTAGCGCTGCTGGCCGGCCTGGATCTCCTCGCGCTTGCGTTCGACGATGCGCTCCAGAATGGTTCCGCTGATGGCTGCGTCGCTCATACCTCTTCCTTCAATGCGAAAGTGAACTGCGCCAGTTCGCGCATGCGCTCGGCGGCTTCGCCATTGTGGACCAGATCCTCGGCCATCCGAACCCCCTCTTCCAGGGTGCGGGTGACACCGGACACATAGATGGCGGCGCCGGCGTTGAGGGTGATCATGTCGGCGGCCTTGGCGGCGTTGCCTTCTTTACGCTTGCTGAACGCCTCGCGGATCAGCGCCAGCGACGCCTTCGGGTCGGTCACGTCCAGCCCCACCAGGGAGGCGGACTCAATGCCCACGTCTTCCGGGGTGAGGCTGTATTCGCGCACTTCCCCGTCCTTGAATTCCGCCACATGGGTGCGCCCGGCCAGGCTGATTTCATCCAGGCCGTCGAGGCCGTGCACCACCATCACGTGCTCGGCGCCCAGGCGCCCCATCACTTCCGCCATGGGCCGGCACAGCTTGTCGGAGAACACGCCCACCACCAGCCGCTGCACGCCGGCCGGGTTGGTCATCGGGCCGAGAATATTGAACAGGGTACGCATGCCCAGTTCCTTGCGCGGGCCGATGGCGTACTTCATGGCGCTGTGGTGGGAGGGCGCGAACATAAAGCCGACGCCCACCGCGTCCACGCACTGGGCCACCTCGTTGGGGCTCAGGTCCAGGCGGATGCCGGCTTCCTCGAGCAGATCCGAGGAGCCGCTTTTCGAGCTCACCGAGCGGTTGCCGTGCTTGGCCACCCGGCAGCCCGCCGCCGCCGCCACGAAGGCGCTGGCGGTGGACACATTGAACAGATTGGCGCCGTCGCCGCCGGTGCCGACGATGTCCACCAGGTGGCGGCGGTTGTCGATCACCACCGGGGTGACCAGTTCGCGCATCACCATGGCGGCGCCGGTGATTTCGTCCAGGGATTCGCTTTTCATGCGCAGGGCCACCAGAAAGCCGCCGATCTGCGCATCGGTGGCGCCGCCGGTCATGATCTGGCGCATCACGTCGTTCATCTGCTCGGTGGACAGGTCGATGTGATCGACCACCGTGGCCAGGGCCTCCTGGATGTTCATGCGCTTTCCCCCTTCAGAAAGTTGTTGAGCAGATCATGGCCGTGTTCGGTAAGGATCGACTCTGGATGATACTGCACGCCTTCCAGCGGCAGCTCCCGGTGGCGCATGCCCATGATCTCGTCCATGTCGCCGTTATCGTCCAGGGTCCAGGCGGTCACCTCGAAGCAGTCCGGCAGGCTGGCCTTGTCCACCACCAGGGAGTGATAGCGGGTGGCCGTGTAGGGACTGGGCAGGCCGCGGAACACACCCTTGCCGGTATGATGCACCGGCGAGGTCTTGCCGTGCATCACCGTGCGGGCGCGCACCACTTGGCCGCCGAACGCCTGGCCCAGGGCCTGGTGGCCCAGGCAGACGCCGAGAACCGGTATCTTGCCGGCGAAGTGTTTGATGGCGTCCACGGAAATGCCCGCCTCGTTGGGTGTGCAGGGCCCAGGCGAAATCATCAACCGGTCGGCGTTGAGCGCTTCCATGCCGGCCAGGTCGATCTTGTCGTTGCGGTGCACCAGCACCTCGGCGCCCAGCTCCTGAAGGTACTGCACCAGGTTGTAGGTAAAGCTGTCGTAGTTGTCGATCATCAATACGCGCATTACTGGTTCCCCCCGTCCCCGTTGGCGCCGCCCAGGTCGAGGCCGCCCAGCGCCATATTCACGGCGCGGAACACGGCGCGCGCCTTGTTCATGGTTTCCTTCCATTCCAGGTCGGGCACCGAGTCGGCGACGATGCCGCCGCCGGCCTGCACGTACAGACGGCCGTCCTTGACCACGGCGGTGCGGATGGCGATGGCCATGTCCATGTCGTCGTTGAAGCCGATGTAGCCCACGGCGCCGCCGTAGACACCGCGCTTGGTGGGCTCCACCTCGTCGATAATCTCCATGGCGCGGATCTTGGGGGCGCCGCTCAGGGTGCCCGCCGGGAAGGTGGCGGCCAGCACTTCCAGCGGCCCCAGGCCCTTGCGCAGGGTGCCTTCCACGTTGGAGACGATGTGCATCACGTGCGAGTAGCGCTCGATCTCCATGTTGCCGGTGACACGCACCTGGCCGGGCTCCGCCACCCGGCCCACGTCGTTGCGGCCCAGGTCGATCAGCATCAGATGCTCGGCGATCTCTTTCGGGTCGGCGAGCAGCTCCTCTTCCAGCTCCTTGTCGCGCTGCGGCGTGGCGCCGCGTTTGCGGGTGCCGGCGATGGGCCGCACGGTGACCTGGTCGTCCTCCACCCGGGTGAGGATCTCCGGCGAGGAGCCGGCGATGTGAAAATCCTCCAGGTCCAGATAAAACATATAAGGGGACGGGTTCAGATAGCGCAGCGCCCGGTACAGGTCGATGGCCGGGGCCGGAAAATCGCAGCTCATGCGCTGGGCCGGCACCACCTGCATGACGTCGCCGGCGAGAATGTACTCGCGGATCTTCTCCACGGCGGCGGCGTGCTGCTCGCGGGGAAACTCGGAGACGAAGTCGTTTTCGTCCACCGGCGCGCCGTACACCTGGTGCTCCGGTTCCGGCAGCGGCGCGCGCAGGCGGCGCTCCAGCTCGTCCAGACGGGCTTCGGCGCCGGCCACCGCGTCCGCGGCGTCGGGGCTCACGTGCACGATCAGGAACAGGCTGCCGCGCAGGTTATCGAACACCACCACTTCCTCGGAGCGCATCAGCAGGATGTCCGGCACCCGCAGCACGTCCTCGCCGCGCGCCGGGCCCAGCCGGGGCTCGAAATAGCGCACGCTGTCGTAGCCGAAGTAGCCCACCAGACCGCCGTTGAAACGGGGCAGCCCGGGCACGTCCGGGGCCCGGTACTGGAGACGGTAGTCTTCGATCCAGGCGATCGGGTCGTCGCTGTCGAGCTCCTCGACGACGGCGCCGTCGGCATCGCTCACGGTGATGCGCGGGCCGGTGATGCGCACCACCTCGCGGGCCGGCAGGCCGATGATCGAATAGCGGCCCCAGCGCTCGCCGCCCTGCACCGATTCGAACAGGTAGCTGTAGGGCCCGGCGGCCAGCTTGCGGTAGGCGGACAGCGGCGTGTCCAGATCCGCCAGCACTTCGCGCACGATCGGTACGCGGCTATAACCCTGGCGGGCGTAATCGTCCAGATTGCGTGGTGACATGGTGGTCCCCGGTCTTTGTCAGGTGCGGCAATCGCAAGTCGTGAATTGTAGCGGAAAAACTGCGGAGACTCTCAGGCAACCAGCGGCACCGGGAGACTCCCGAGGGCGAGCGTCACCATCGCCAGCCGGCGGGGGAGAAAGGCAGGAACGAATTAAGCGGGTTTGAGCGGTCCATGGGCGGATTCTAGCGCCGCTTCGGGGCCGATGCCAACACCCGTTTGGGGAATGGCCAAGCGCCCGTCAAGACGCCATACTGCGTGCCCATGAGCTTACCCCAGCGATGGACAGACTGGTTCGAGGCCACCCGCAAGGCCGCCCCCCACTGCTTTATGCAGCTCGCCACCGTGGGCGACGACGGCGGTGCCCGCTGTCGCACCCTGAGCCTGCGCGAGCGCCACGGACGGGCCCTGTGGTTCACCACCGACCAGCGCAGCGAAAAAGCCATGCAGCTGGAGCGCCAGGCCGGCGCCGAAGCCTGCTGGTACGACCTCACCAGCCGCACCCAGTGGCGTTTCCGCGGCCGGGTGCATTTCCTCACCCCGCAACAGCACCCCGAGGACACTCTACGACTGTGGCGCCTGATCGACCGCGAAGCCCGGGCGCGCTTCTGCGGCCCGCCGCCCGGCAGCCTCTGGCAACCGCCCAAATCCGACCACTACCGCTACCTGCCGCCCACCCCGGAAGACCACCCGGCGGAAGACTTCTCCATCCTGGTGCTCACCGCCGACCAGGTCGACGTCCTCGAACTAGCCGAATCCCCCCACCGCCACTGGCAATACCACGGCGAAGGACGCGGGGCCCCCACGCGGCTAGTGCCCTAGCCGCGTGGGCAGTTAATAGTTAACAGTGAACAGTTCGCGGTAGAGGCTGCCGCCAATTTGAAAGGTGTGAGGCCGCGCTTCCGAATTGGGCGCGGCCTCTTACGTTCCAGTCGGCACCGCCCAACCCCGCGCAACTATTAACTGTTAACTATTCACTGTTAACTGCTAACTATTCACTATTAACTGCTTTCATTTCACTTGTCGTTTGCCGAGTTTGCGGGCGAGGGTGCGGCGGTGCATGCCGAGGCGGCGGGCGGTTTCGGAGATGTTGAAGTCGGTCTCGGCGAGGGTTTCGTGGATGCGTTCCCACTCCAGGGTTTTGATCGAGGTGGGGCGGCCGGTGACTTCCACTTCCACGTTGCCTTCGGCGCGTTCGAAGGCGGCTTCGATGTCGTCGGTGTTGGAGGGTTTGGCCAGGTAGTGGCAGGCGCCGAGCTTGATCGCTTCCACCGCGGTGGCGATGCTGGCGTAGCCGGTGAGCACCACGATCAGGGTTTCCGGGTCGTGCTCGCGCAGGGCCTGCACGCAGGCCAGACCGGAGGCGCCGCCTTTGAGCTTGAGATCCACCACCGCGTAGTCCGGGGTTTGCTCGCTCAGCACCTCGCGCAACACGTCCAGGCTGTCCGCGTGGCGCACTTGATAGCCGCGCCGTTCGAACGAACGGCCCAGGGTACGGGCGAACGCGGCGTCGTCCTCGACGATCAGCAGGGTTCGCTGGTGTTCCGGCTGCTCAGTGCTCATAACCGCCCTCCTTCCGGTCCGGTTCATCCATCCGCTGTTCATCAATCTCCTGTTCATCGATGGTAAGCGCCGACAACGGCAGCGTCAGCGTCACCACGGCGCCGCCCTGGGGGCGGTTGCCGGCGCGGACGTTGCCGCCCAGGGTGCGCACCACATTGAACACCAGGAACAGGCCCAGGCCGCCGCCGGGACGGCCCTTAGTGGACTGGTAGGGGCGCCCAAGATGGCTGAGCATGGCCTCGGAAAAACCGGCGCCCTGGTCCATCACCGAGACGATCAGCGTATCGTCGCGGCGGCTGACTTCCAGCCCCACCCAGTGCGGCGACGCCTCCAGGGCGTTGTCGAGCACGTTATGCACGGTCTGTTTGAGCGCGGAATCGGAGATGATCGCCCGGTCCTCGCCGAACAGGTTGCGGTATTCGAAGTCGTTCACCGGGCGGGTGGTGCGCCATTCCGCCACCAGCTCGTCGACGAAGGCGTGCACGGTGGTCTCCTCCGAGGCTTCGCCGCGGGCCTCGCCGGCGGACAGCAGAATACCGCTGACGATGGATTTGCAGCGCAGCACCTGGGTCTGCATTTCGCCGATCTCCTGGGCCAGATCCGGGTCGGACTGGAACACCGACATGCGCCGCCAGTCGCCCAGGATCACCGCCAGGGTGGCCAACGGCGTGCCCAGTTCGTGGGCGGCGCCGGAGGCCAGCAGGCCCATGCGCACGATGTGCTCTTCCTCGGCGGCGCGCTGGCGCAGGGCCGCCAGACGCGCGTCCCGGTCGCGCCGGTTGCGGGTAATGCGGTTGATAAAGATCACCAGCAGCACCGCGTTGAGCACGAAGCACAGCAGCATGCCCTGGATATAGAGGCTCAGCGGGCCCAGTTCGTAGTCGAGCGGCAACGGCAGCGGCCGGGCGGCGAACTCCAGAGCCACGAAACAGCCGGCGGTGACCAGCAGAATGATCCAGGTGGACCAGGCCTCCAGCAGCACCGCCGCCAGCACCACCTGCAGCAGGTAGAGGAAAATAAAGGGGTTGGTGGCGCCGCCGCTGAGATAGAGCTGCATGGTGAGCGTGATCACGTCCACCAGCAGGGCGACGAACAGCTCGCCGTTACTGACCGGCCGCCGCAGCCGCAGGCGCAGCAGGCTGGCGCCGTTGAACGCCACCAGCCCGGCCAGCACCGCGAACATATACAGCAGCGGCAGCTCGATCCTGAACACGAAGAAGACCACCAGGATGGTGCCCACCTGACCGAGCACGGCGATCCAGCGCAGCTGGATCAGCTGCTGCATGTTCTTGCGCCCGGTGGCGTCGTCGTCCACCGGCGTGGTCGCGCTGGGCGGAATCATCGCGGGTCTCCTGATCGGCGCGGCCGGAATTCTTCCCGGGCCGCGTAGCCGGCGCCGCCGGCCACCATCAGCGCGAGCATAAACCAGGTGAGCGCATAGACCAGGTGATTATTGCGGAATTGGATCACGGTGAGGCCGGACACCGGCTGACCGGCACCGCCGCCTTCAGCCAGCGGCGGCGCCTCGGCGTCGACGAAGTACGGCGCCACCCGGTCCAGGCCACGGGCCTTGGCAATGGCGGCCACGTCGCGGGAATACCAGCGGTCCTTTTCCGGCGCGTTATCGCGCAGAAAGGCACCGCCCGGTTCGCTGGAGCGCAGCAGGCCGGTGATCGTCACGGGCCCGCGCGGCTCGCCCTCCCGGCGCTGCGCCCGTTGCCGGTTCTCCGGTGCCACGAAGCCCCGGTTGACCAGTACCGTGGTACCGTCCTGGCGGCGCAGCGGGGTCAATACCCAGTAACCGCTGCCGAGAACGGTGCTGGCCTGCACCAGCGTCTCCCGCTGGTGCAGGAACTCGCCGTGCAGGCGCACCCGCAGATATTCGTACTCTTGCGGGTCGATGTCGGCGCCCGCCGGGGCGGCCACCGGGGGCGCGTCCACGCGCTGCTCGACCCGCTCGATCAGGTCCAGCTTCCAGGCCCGCCGCTCCAGCTGCCACTGGCCGAGCGCCAGGAAGCCGATGAACGCCAGCAGCGCCAGGGCGCCCCACAGCAGCCGCCCCGGCCAGCGGCGGGCAGTCCGCGGGGCCATCTCAGCCCCAGGGGTCCTGCATCATCCCCGGCATCATGTTCACGTTCAGGTGGTACATGACCCACAGCGAACCGGCCAGGGTAATGAACACGATCACCGCCGTGAAAATCAGCGCCAGCATGTTCCAGCCGCCCTGGGAGCGGAAGTTCATGTGCAGGAAATAGATCATGTGCACCACGATCTGCACCGCCGCCAGGCTGAGGATCACCAGGGCGGTGACGCCGGTGCTCTCGAACACGTCGGCCATCACCACCCAGAACGGGATCACCGTGAGCACCACGGCGAGCACGAAGCCGGTCATGTACCCCTTGAAGGTACTGTGCGGCGCATCGGGGAGGACGTCGTCGTGAGCCGCGTCGTGATGATCGCTCATGGCAGGACTCCCATCAGGTAGACAAAGGTGAACACGCCGATCCAGACCACATCCAGGAAATGCCAGAACATGGACAGACAGAACAGACGGCGCTGGTTCTCGACGATCAGCCCGTGCTTACGCAGCTGCACCACCAGCACCACCAGCCAGATGATACCGAACAGCACGTGCAGGCCGTGCGTACCCACCAGGGCGAAGAAGGAGGTCAGGAAGGCGCTGCGCTGCGGGCCCGCCCCTTCATTCAACAGATGGGCGAACTCGTACAGCTCCAGGCCCAGGAAGGCCACGCCCAACAGACCGGTCACCGCCAGCCAGCCGATGGTGGCGCCGACCCGCTTGCGCTGCGTCTCCAGCATGGCGAAGCCATAGGTGATCGACGACAGCAGCAGGAACGAGGTGTTGATCGCCACCAGCGGCAGATCGAACAGCTCGGCGCCGGTGGGGCCGCCCGCGTAACTGCGCCCCAGCACGCCATAGGTGGCGAACAGACAGGCGAAGATCAGGCAGTCGCTCATCAGGTAGAGCCAGAACCCCAGCAACGTGCCGGTTTCCGGGTGATGATCCTCGGTGACGTGAAACTCCAGGGCTTCCACGTCACCGCTTTCCGGGGTGTAGGTGGTCTCAGACATGGCTGGCTAACATCCGCGTACGTTCCGCTTCCACCCGCTCCACTTCTTCGGCGGGAATGTGATAGTCACGGTCATAGTTAAAGGTATGGCCGATGGCGACCGCCAGCAGCGCGGCGAAGCTCACCCCCGCCAGCAACCACATGTGCCACACCAGGGCGAAGCCCAGCACCGTGCTGATACCGGCGAGAATGATGCCCGCGGCGGTATTCTTCGGCATATGGATGGCCTTGAAGCCCTGCTCCGGCCGGCGGTACTTGTGCTGCTTCATCTGCCACCAGGCATCCAGATCATGCACCCGGGGCGTGAAGGCGAAGTTGTACTGCGGCGGCGGCGACGAGGTGGCCCACTCCAGCGTGCGGCCGTCCCAGGGGTCGCCGGTGGTGTCGCGCAGCTGATCCCGGCGGCGGTGGCTGACCACCAACTGCACGATGAAGAACAGAATACCCAGGGCGATCAGGAAGGCGCCGAAGGCGGCCACCTGGAACCAGAACTGCATGGCGGCGTCTTCCTCGAACTGGCTCATGCGCCGGGTCACGCCCATCAGGCCGAGCACGTACAGCGGCATGAAGGCGAAGTAGAAGCCGATGGTCCAGAACCAAAACGACATCTTGCCCCAGAACGGGTCCAGCTTGTAACCGAACGCCTTCGGGTACCAGTAGGTGATGCCCGCGAACAGACCGAACAGCACCCCGCCGATAATCACGTTATGGAAATGCGCCACCAGGAACAGGCTGTTGTGCAGCACGAAGTCCGCCGGCGGCACCGCCAGCAACACACCGGTCATGCCACCGATCACGAAGGTGATGATGAAACCGATGGTCCACAGCATGGGCACCTCGAAGCGGATACGGCCCCGGTACATGGTGAACAGCCAGTTGAAAATCTTCGCCCCGGTGGGGATCGAGATGATCATGGTGGTGATGCCGAAGAACGAATTCACGCTGGCCCCCGACCCCATGGTGAAGAAGTGGTGCAGCCAGACCATGTAGGAGAGCACCGTGATCACCACCGTGGCGTAGACCATGGAGGCATAGCCGAACAGGCGCTTGCCGCTGTAGGTGGACACCACTTCGGAGAAGATACCGAAGGCCGGCAGAATCAGGATGTACACCTCCGGGTGACCCCAGATCCAGATCAGGTTGATGTACATCATCACGTTGCCGCCCAGATCATTGGTGAAGAAGGCGGTGCCGAGATAACGGTCCAGCAGCAGCATGCCCAGCACCGCGGTGAGTACCGGGAAGGCGGCGACGATCAGGACGTTGGTGCACAGGGAGGTCCAGGTGAACACCGGCATTTTCATCAGATTCATGCCGGGGGCGCGCATCTTGACGATGGTCACCAACAGGTTGATGCCCGATAGCAAGGTGCCCACCCCGGCGATCTGTAGCGCCCATAGATAGTAATCCACCCCCACCCCGGGGCTTTCCATGATCCCCGATAGCGGCGGGTAGGCCAGCCAGCCGGTCTTGGCGAACTCACCGATGAACAGGGACGCCATCACCAGGGCGGCGCCGCTGGCGGTCATCCAGAAGCTGAAGTTATTGAGAAACGGGAAGGCCACATCCCGGGCGCCGATCTGCAACGGAATGATGTAGTTCATGATGCCGGTGATCAGCGGCATGGCGACGAAGAAGATCATGATCACGCCGTGGGCGGTAAAGATCTGATCGTAATGATCCGGCGGCAGGTAACCGGTGGCGTCGCCGAACGCCCAGGCCTGCTGAATGCGCATCATGATGGCGTCGGCAAAGCCGCGCAGCAGCATCACCAGACCCAGCACCATGTACATGATGCCGATCTTTTTGTGGTCGATACTGGTGAACCACTCTTTCCACAGGTAGCCCCAGACGCGGTAATAGGTCAGCGCCCCCAACAGGGCGGCGCCGCCGATCGCCACGACCACGAACGTTGCCACGATCACCGGGTCATGGAGCGGAATGGCGTCCCAGGACAGACGTCCGAAAATCAGCTGGGTGAGATCGAGTTGCTCAAGCATGTTCAGTTCCCATGAGATCCGTGGTCATGATGTTCATCATGGTCATTGGTGTGCGCCGAACCGTGATGATCCATCATGTCCTTCATGCACACCGTGCCCGGGTCCACGCAGCGGTTCAGGATGGCGTCATACAGCCCGGGATCGACATCGGCGTAATAGCGCACCGGTTCCTTCTGGCTGGGTTCGGCGAGTTGCTTGTAGGACGCCCGGCTGAGCTCGCCGCCATCGTCACGCACCTTTTCCACCCAGTCTTCAAAGTCCGCCTCCGTTTCCAGGCCGTGGAAATGGAAGCGCATGTGGGAGAAACCGGCGCCGCTGTAGTTGGCGGAGAAACCGTCGTACACGCCGGGCTCGTTGATCACGCCGTGCAGCTTGGTCTCCATGCCCGCCATGGAATAGATCTGCCCGGCCAGCGCGGGGATGTAGAACGAGTTCATGTTCGAGTGCGAGGTGATCTCGAAGCGGATCGGCCGGTCCACCGGCGCCGCCAGTTCGTTGACGGTGGCGATGCCCTGCTCCGGATAGAAGAACAGCCATTTCCACTCCAGCGACACCACCTGCACCACCAGCGGCTCGGTGCCTTCGGGCACCGGGCGGCTGGCGTCGATGCGGTCCAGCGGACGATACGGGTCCAGCTTATGGGTGCTCACCCAGGTGATCGCGCCCAGCGCGATGATGATCAGCAACGGCACCGCCCAGATCACCAGCTCGAGCATGGTCGAGTGATCCCAGTCCGGCGAATACTCCGCGTCCCGGTTGGAAGCGCGATACCGCCAGGCGAACATCAGCGTCATGATGATCACCGGCACGATCACGATCAGCATCAGACCGGTGGCCCAGAGAATCAGATCACGCTGTTGCATGGCGACATCCCCGGAGGGCGACATCACCACCATGTCACAGCCCGCCAGCAGGGCCAGGGGAACGGATAGAAGGGCGCCTCGAAGCGGCCTGGATAATGAAAACAGCTTGGGAAATGCCATTGCCGGATCAGGATTTGTGGCCCACGATACGAACGACTCTACTCGTTGGGGGACGTCGCGGGAATTGGACATTTTGTCCTATGGCGGCGGGCCCCGGGTTCAGGCGATGCTATGCATTGGTCGTCCGTTGACGTGCTTAACCCTTTGTTTGCATAAAGAGCCAGCATCATGTCCAGCAGCCAAGATCAAACCACGACGCCCGTCACTACCCTGGAACAGGATCTGCGTAATACCACCGCCGACCGCTCCAAGGTGGCGCCCGGGGAAATCGCCGTGGGCGTGGTGATCGGCCGCGCCTCGGAATATTTTGATTTCTTCGTGTTCGGCATCGCCTCGGTGCTGGTGTTCCCCTACGTGTTCTTCCCGTTCCTGGGGCGCCTGGAAGGGATGCTGGCGGCGTTCATTATTTTTTCCTTCGCGTTCCTGGCCCGGCCCTTCGGCACCGCCCTGTTCATGACCATTCAGCGGCACTGGGGCCGCGGCGTGAAACTCACCGTGGCGCTGTTCATGCTGGGCACCGCCACCGTCGGCATGGCGTTGCTGCCCACCTATGACACCCTGGGCGTCTGGACCATCCTGCTGCTGGCGCTGTTCCGTATTCTGCAGGGCTTCGCGCTGGGCGGTTCCTGGGACGGCCTGCCCTCTCTGCTGGCACTGAACGCGCCGCGCCATCGGCGCAGCTGGTACGCCATGCTCGGCCAGCTGGGCGCGCCGATCGGCTTCCTGGTGGCCGCGGCCCTGTTCCTGTACCTGGTGCTGAGCCTCTCCAGTGAGGATTTCCTGGGATGGGGTTGGCGCTATCCGTTCTTCGTCGCCTTCGCGATCAACGTGGTGGCGCTGTTCGCGCGCCTGCGCCTGGTGGTCACCGATGAGTACACCCGCGCCCTGGAAGAAGGCGAACTGGAGCCCATCGGCACCCGCGAGATGCTGCGCCGGCAGGGCTACAACATCTTTATCGGTTCCTTCGCGGCGCTGGCCAGCTACGCCCTGTTCCATATGGTGACCATTTTCCCGCTGTCCTGGATCAGCTTTAACGAAAGCCAGTCGATCCACGACGTGCTCGGCGTCCAGCTCGCCGGCGCGGTGCTCGCCGTGTTCGGCACCATCGCCTCCGGCTGGATCGCCGATCGCATCGGCAAACGCACCACGGTGGCGTTGCTGGCCTGTCTGATCGGTGTCTTCGCGCTGTTCACGCCGATGCTGCTGGACGGCTCCCCGATCCAGCAGGACGCCTTTATCCTGATCGGCTTCGCCCTGCTGGGCGTGTCCTACGGCCAGGCCGCCGGCACCGTGACCACCAACTTCGAGCGCCGCTTCCGCTACACCGGCGCGGCCCTCACGTCCGATTTCGCCTGGTTGTTCGGCGCCGCCTTCGCGCCGCTGGTGGCGCTCGGGCTGTCGGCCAACTTCGGCCTCGCCTACGTCAGTGTCTACCTGCTCTCCGGGGTGGTCTGCACGCTGCTGGCGTTGCGCATCAACAAATCCCTGGAAGCCAGCGACTAGAGCCTGTTCACACCAGGAAAGGCCGGGCGGCGTCGATCACGGCGTCCGGCGCTTCGGTCTGTGGGTAGTGGCCGACGCCGGCCAGTTCCACCACGTCCGGGTCGGGAATCAGCTCCCGGTAGCGCGCCACCATGTGGCCGCCGGACACCGGGTCCTCGGTACCGTCGATCAAACGCACCGGGATACCGCGCCGCGCCGCGTCGCGCAGGGCGCCCACCCAGCGTTCACGGTGGCGGCGCCGCTCCTCCATGTAGCGAATCAGGCGCGGCATCACCGCGCGGCCGTTACGGTGCTGCAGCAACGCCCAGTAGCCCGCCACTTCGCCGTCCGGCAGGGGCCGGGCGCAGATGTGGCGGAAGGTGGCTTCCATCTTCTCGAAGGTGAAGAACTTCACCACCAGGGGGCCGAGCGGGCTGATCAGCAGTTTCTGCAGGCGCACCGGCAGGTGGGTTTCCGGGAACAGGCCGCCGTTGAGCAGCACCACTTTGTCGATCTGCAGGCCGGGCTGTTGCCGGTCGGCGCGCTCGCCGTGGCGGGCCAGCAGCTCCTGGGTGACGGTGTCGCCGTAGTCGTGGGCCAGTATCCGGCAGCGCGCCACGCCCAGCTCGGCGAGCAGGGCTTCCACCATGTCCGCCTGGGCGAGAATGCTGTAGGGAAAGCGGCGCGGCTTGGCGCTGAGCCCAAAGCCCAGCAGGTCCATCATGATCACCCGGTAGTCGGCGGCGAACGCCGGCAGGATGTGCCGCCAGTCCCAGCTGGCGGTGGGGAAGCCGTGGATCATCACCAGCACCGGGCGGTCGGCGCCGCCCTCGTCCCGGTACCAGATGTCCTGGCCGTTCCAGTCGAAGGTGGCACCGCCGGCCCGCCAGGTCTCGATCGCCTGGAGGGCGGGCGGGTGTGGGTCAGAGGGCATCGGTGTTCTCCTTGTTATCGCCCGCGCCGTGAGTGCCGCTAGCTCAGTGAGCCCAACGCCGCCTTGGTGAACGGCTCGATCTCATCATGCTGGCCGTCGCGCATTTTGACCAGCCAGTTGGGGTCCTGCAGCAGGGCGCGGCCCACCGCGATCAGGTCGAACTCGTCCGCCGCCATGCGCTTGGCCAGGTCCTCGATGCCCTTGGGGTTGGCGTTGCCGCCGATGCCCTGGTTGTTGGCGCCGATAAAGTCGTCGTCCAGCCCCACGCTGCCCACGGAGATCACCGGCTTGCCGGTGAGCTTGCGGGTCCAGCCGGCCAGATTCAGGTCGGAGCCTTCGAATTCCGGGGTCCAGAAGCGGCGGGTGGAGGCGTGGAACACATCCACGCCGGCGTCGGTGAACAGCGTCAGGAAGCGCTCCAGCTCTTCCGGGGTTTCCGCCAGACGCGCTTCGTAATCCTGCTGCTTCCACTGCGAGAAGCGCAGCACGATGGCGAAGTCCTCGCCCACCGCGGCGCGCACCGCCTCGACGATTTCCACGCCGAAGCGGGCGCGGTTTTCCAGGGAGCCGCCGTACTGGTCGTCACGCTGGTTGGTGCCTTCCCAGAAGAACTGGTCCAGCAGGTAGCCGTGGGCGCCGTGGATCTCCACGCCGTCGAAGCCGATCTCCTTGGCGGCGCGGGCGGAATCCGCGAACGCCTGGATCACGTCCTGGATGTCCTTCAGGGTCATGGCTTCGCCGTTGGGCTTGCCGGGCTTGAACAGGCCGGACGGGGAATAACCGGGGGCGTCCTTGTCCGGCCCCACGCCGGGCCGGCGGGTGCCGCCCACGTGCCACAGCTGGGGAATGATCGCACCGTTGGCGGCGTGCACCTGGCGCACCACTTCCTTCCAGCCGTTGAGCGCCGCTTCGCCGTCGAACGCCGGCACGCTGTCGTGGCCCGGCGCGCCGGGGTGGCCCACGGTGGTGCCCTCGGTGATCAGCAGCCCCACTTCGCCCTCGGCGCGGCGCCGGTAGTAGCCGGCCACTTCCTCGGTGGGCACCTGGCCCGGCGAGAAATTGCGGGTCATGGGCGCCATCGCCACCCGGTTACGCAGCTTCAGGGATTTGCATTCAAAAGGACGGAACAAAGGGGCCAGATCAGCGCTCATTGGGGCACTCCAGACAGGGATACGATAACAGGCAATTCGGTTGCGTTTCGAAACCGTACCCATAACGGTTTCTTCTTGCAACCGTATTTGGCACACTGCCCGTATGGTCCGTAAACGATTTCCCGACACCCACTGCTCGGTGGCCCGCGCCCTCAATGACGTGGGCGACTGGTGGTCCCTTCTGGTGGTGAAAGAAGCCATGCTCGGCACCCGCCGGTTCGTGGACTTTCAGCAGAACCTGGGCATCGCCCGCAATATTCTCTGCGACCGGCTGGCGCGGCTGCTGGAGAACGGCGTGCTGATCAAGCAGGACGTGGGCGAGCACGGCACCCGCTACGAGTACCGGCTCACCGACAAGGGGCGGGATCTGTTCACGGTGATCACCGCGCTGCGTCAGTGGAGCGACCGCTGGAACGGGGAAAGCGACGGCCCGGAACTGGTCGACCGGGCCAACGGCGAACCGGTGCGGACCGTGGCGGTGCAAAGCCGCGACGGCCGCGCGCTGGACGTGCGCGCGGTGGTCTACCGGGATTCGTCGGACACCGACAGCGCCGCGGGCTGATCCTCCAGCTCGATGCGGCGCGCCTTCCAGTAACGCTCCTTCCAATAGACATTGTTCAACGACGAGGTCATTACGCCGCGGCTGGTGGAGGCGTGCAGAAAGCGCTTGCCGCCCATGTAGATGCCCACATGGCGCTGGCGGAAGCCAGTCTTGAAAAACACCAGGTCGCCGGCCTGCAGTTCGGAACGGTCCACGCGCTCCCCTTCCCGGGCCAGCTCCTCGGTGGTGCGCGGCAGGTCCACGCCGAGCTTGGACCGGAAGGTGATCTGCACGAAGGCGGAACAATCCACGCCGGCCTCACTGCTGCCGCCAAGCCGGTACGGCACGCCGCGCCAGCGCTCCGCCTGGGCGCGCAGCAGCGGCAGCACCGGCGAGCTCTCGCCCCCGGCGCCCTGGGCGGGCACGTCGTCGCGCAGCAGCGGCGGCGGCTCGCCGTCGGCGGCACGCTCTTCCACATGCGGCGCCGGGCGGCTGGCGCAGCCGACAAGCAACGCCGCCAGTATCAAAAGCACTGGCAGTGAGGCGCGCTGAAGAACGGGGGCAAAAAGCACGGAAACGGCGTCTCCCTGGGTTTTCGGAACAGCGTTTTGCGGACTATACCGCCGGCCGGCGGCGCCGGCCAACGCCAAAGTCAGTGGTGCCCCTGGTGTTCCATCATGTGCTTGGGGTTGTGCATGCCCTCTTTCACGCCGAAGCGGATCAGCAGCACATTGACGGGATAGGCCGCCAGCAACCCCATGGACAGGGAGATAATCAGCGCGCCCCAGAACACCGGGTCGCCGATCCGGGCGTCGCCGGCCAGCCCCGCGTTCACCGACAGGGCCACCACCTCCATCACGGTGATACTGATGGACTCCGCCACCACCGAGTCCTTCAGCGCCACCCGGAACGCCTCGCCGGCCTGCATCAGCGGGCCCAGCGTAAAGGCGAAACCGATAACGTAAGCGAGCGCGAACGACACCAGGTTCACCGGCCAGCCGCTGATCGCCAGCAGCCCGGCCAGCGTCAGCACGCCGATGATTTCACCCAGCCCGCAGCCCGAATAACAGTGGGCCACGGAGCGGAAGCTCTTGCGCCACAGGGAATCGTGGGCGATCTGGCCGCGCCCGGTATACCAGTACACCGCCAGGCCCAGGGGACCGGAATACAGCACCGTCAGCACCCAGGCGACCTTCATCATGCCGCCCAGGAAGGCGTTGTGGCGGCGCAGGTCCTGGATCACCCAGGCGGCGCAGGCCAGGGATATCACGGCCCAGACCGCCAGCACCGGCCAGGTCAACCACTGAGAGAGCATATCGCCTCCTTGCATTCTCGCTTCCGTCGCGGGGAGAAAGGGGCTCAGCTTCGGCGGGGGAAGGCCGGGTCCACAAGCGCGGCCCCGGCATCATTACGAAATTTCACAACGGCGTCAGGCGCCGGCCAGCTCCCGGCGCAGCTCGCCGATCACCGCCGGGTAATCGTCCTTGCCGAAAATCGCGGAGCCGGCCACGAAGGTGTCGGCGCCGGCGGCCGCCACCTGGCGGATGTTCTTTTCCGAGACACCGCCGTCCACTTCCAGGCGGATGTCCCGGCCGCTGGCGTCGATCAGGGCGCGCACTTGCTCGATCTTGCCCAGGGTGCCGGGAATGAACGACTGGCCGCCGAAGCCCGGGTTGACGCTCATCAACAGCACCATGTCGAGCTTGTCCATCACGTACTCCAGGCACGCCGGGCTGGTCGCCGGATTGAGCACCAGCCCGGCCTGGCAGCCGGCGTCGTGAATCAGCTGCAGGGAGCGGTCCACATGGGCGGAGGCTTCCGGGTGGAAGGTGATCATGGAGGCGCCGGCGTCGGCGAACATGCGGATCAGATCGTCCACCGGGCTGACCATCAGATGGACGTCGATGGGCGCGGTAATACCGTGCTGACGCAGCGCCTTGCAGACCATCGGGCCGATGGTCAGGTTGGGCACGTAGTGGTTGTCCATGACGTCGAAATGGATCATATCGGCGCCGGCGGCAAGCACCGCGTCGCACTCCTCGCCCAGGCGCGCGAAGTCGGCGGCGAGAATGGAGGGGGCGATGAAGTCGGTTTGCTTGGCCATGAAATGTCCTTAGTCAGTGTGCGGGGCGGCCAGAAAACGGTCGAGCGCCGCCAACCGTTCCGGGGTGCCGATGTCCCACCAGTGGCCGCGGTGGTGCTCGCCGCTGACCCGCTGCTGCGCCATGGCGGCGCGCAGCACCGGCGCCAGCCGGCGCTCACCGTCGTCGAGCGCGGCGAACAGGGCCGGGTCGAGCCGGGCGATACCGGCGTAGGTGAGCCGGGGCTCGGCATTATCGCTTACCCGGCCCCCGGCTGTTAAATGGAAATCGCCGCTGTCGTGGTGGGCCGGGTTGTCCACCAGCACCAGCCGCGCCAGGTCGTCGCCCACCGGCGCGTCGACCAGGGCGCTGAAATCGTAGTCGGTCCAGATGTCGCCGTTGACCAGCAGAAACGGGTCCGGCCCCAGCAACGGCAGGGCCCGGCGGATGCCGCCGGCGGTTTCCAGCGGGGTGCCTTCCCGGGACCAGCGGATCGACACGCCCAGGCGTTCGCCGTCACCCAGGTGCGCCTCCAGCCGCTCGCCCAGCCAGCCGGTGTTGATCACCAGCTGCTCGACGCCTGCGCCGCGCAGCGCTTCGATGTGGTACTCGATCAGCGGCTTGCCGCCGGCCAGCAGCAGCGGCTTGGGGGTGTGATCGGTGAGCGGGCGCATCCGTTTTCCGTAGCCGGCGGCCAGGATCATGGCGCGCATCAGGGGCACTCCCAGAGATCCAGCAGCCGCCCCAGGTCGCCCAGCTCGTCCGGGCGGCGGGCGATCACGGTGCGCAGGTAGGCGAAGAAGCGGGGCGCGTCTTCCAGGTATTTGGGCTTGCCGTCGCGGTGGCGGATGCGGGCAAAGATGCCGATCACCTTCAGGTGCCGCTGGGCGCCCATCAGATCGCACCAGCGCAGCAAGTCGTCGAACGCCGCCGGCACCGGCAGCCCGGCCGCGGCGGCGCGCCGGTGGTAATCGCGCAGCCACTCCAGCACGCGCGCCTCCGGCCAGCTCAGAAAGGCGTCCTTGAACAGGCTGATCAGGTCGTAGCTGATCGGCCCGGCCACCGCGTCCTGGAAGTCGATCACCCCGGGGTTGGGGTCGCTGACCATCAGATTGCGCGGCATGAAATCGCGGTGCACGAACACCCGGGGCTGGGCCAGGGCGGACTCGATCAACGTCTCGAACACCGTCTCCAGCCGCCCGGCGGTGTCGCCGTCCGGGCGCAGGCCCCGGTGCTCGCCCAGGTACCAGTGCGGAAACAGGTCCAGCTCGCGGCGCAGCAGGGCCCGGTCATACTCGGGCAGCCCTTGGGTGTCGGCGAAGCGCTGCTGGGTGATCAGCGTCTCCAGGGCGGCGTCGAACCAGGCGTCCGCGTTGCCCCCGTCGAGGGCGGTGAGCCAGGTTTCCCGGCCCATGTCGGTGAGCAGCAGAAAGCCCTGTTCCAGGTCCTGGTGGAGAATCTCCGGCACCGCCACGCCGGCGCGGGCCAGGCGGCCGGCCACGTCCACGAAGGGCCGGCAGTCCTCCTGCTCCGGCGGCGCGTCCATGGCCACCAGGGTGCGGCCGCCGTGCCGGTAGCGGAAGTAGCGCCGGAAGCTGGCGTCGGCGGACGCCACTTCGCCGCTCACCGGCGCACCCAGCCAGTCACCGACCCATTGGTCCAGTGCCCGGCGGCGAATATCGGAGTTACCCTTCTCTGGCTGCATTGCCACCATCAATCCATTACACTGCCGCGATTGCGAAACGGCCCTTTTTACCTGTTCCGAGCAGCCGATGCCACTGCCCTCACGATTGTTTTTAACCGGCCTCGCCCTTTTGCTGGCCGGCGTCGCCGGAGCCGACGACGACCTCAATTGGGTCGACCGCGACACCATGACGAGCCTGCCGCCGGTGCAGCAGCGGCCGATTCCGGTCTGGTGCAGCGGCATCTATTACAACCCGTCCGTGGGTGTGCCGGCGGATCAGAGCGACATCATCATCACCGCCGACAGCACCAGCCTCACCGAGGACGGGCTGATCAACATGGACGGCGAGGTGCTGATCGAGCGCCCCGGCCGGCGCCTGACCAGCCAATCCGCCCTGCTCGATCAGTCCAGCGGCAAATTCGAGGTGGCCAACAGCCTGCGCCTGGAAACCGACCAGTTCACCTTCATCGCCGACGGCATGAGCGGCCAGACCCAGCGCCGCGAGGCGAGCCTCAACCGGGTCCGCTACGCGCTGTTCGGCCCGGGCGCCCGGGGCACCGCCGAGCATATTGATCTGGTGGACAATTTCACCACCATCGAGCAGGGCACCTATACCACCTGCGCGCCCGGCTCCAACGGCTGGGAACTGGGCGGCCGGCAGATCCGGCTGGACCGGGAGAAGGGCTGGGGCGAGGCCCGCGACGTGACCCTGCGCGTCAAGGGCATGCCGCTGTTGTGGCTGCCGTGGATCACCTTCCCGATCGACGAGCGTCGCAAGACCGGCCTGCTGTTCCCCACCATCAGCACCAGCGACAGCGGCGGTGTGGACCTGACCCAGCCGATCTATATCAACATCCACCCGCAGATGGACGCCACCATCGCACCGCGCCATATCGACGGCCGGGGCAGCGGCGTGGAAGGCGAGTTCCGCTACCTGTCCGACCTGGGCCAGGGCCGCCTCAGCTACGGCGTACTGTTCAACGACAGCGAGTTCGACGGCGAGAACCGGGAGCTGGCCGCCTGGCAGCACGACGGCTCGGTGGGGCGCTGGGCTCTCACCTCGGACGTGAACTACGTGTCCGACGACTTCTACTTCAAGGATCTGGATACCGGCCTGGAGGTGAGCTCCCGCACCCACCTGCCCCGGCTCGGCCAGGCCCGCTACTTCGGCCGCGACTGGCGGGCGCTGGCGCGTCTGCAATCCTGGCAGACCATCGACCCGACGCTGCCGGACGACCAGCTGCCCTACCGCCGCCTGCCGCAGCTGCAGCTGTCCGGCGATCCGGAACTGCTGGGCCCGGTGCGCGGCCTGTGGCTCAGCGACGTGACTGCCTTTGACCGCTCCGACAAGGACACCAGCAACAACCCCACCGGCGCCCGCGTGCACCTTGCCCCGGGCCTGGCGGTGCGCATGGAGGAGAGCTGGGGCTATGTGGAACCCCAGGCGCGGCTTTACCATAACCGTTACCAGCTCGACGACGCGGAAACCTCCGCCAGCGACGCCACCCTGAGCACCTGGGGCGCGAGCGTGGATTCCGGGCTGTTCCTGGAGCGCGAGACCAATCTGTTCGGGCGCGGCTACACGCAAACCCTGGAGCCGCGGCTGTTCATCAACAAACTGGCCTACGAGCAGCAGGACCAGCTGCCCAATTTCGACAGCGGTGAGCTGACCTTCTCGTACAATACGCTGTTCCGGCAGAACCGGTTCATCGGTTACGACCGCTTCGGCGACGAGGAAAAGGCGTCGCTGGGTCTGACCAGCCGCTTCCTGCGCAACGCCGACGGCCGCGAGCAGCTGCGCTTGCGCCTCGGCCAGGGCTTCTACCGGGGCGAGCGCAAGGTGCAACTGGACGGCGAACCGCCGGACGACGCCGACCAAACCCCCATGGTCGCCGACATGCGCTGGAACTTTGGGCACGATTGGTACCTCTACACGGAGGGACAATGGGATACGCACGCCAACGAGCGGCAGCGCTCCTCGATGCGCCTGGGCTATACGGATCGGGAGCGGCGGGTGTTCAACCTGGCCTTCCACGATCGTCCCGCTGACGACATCCGCCAGTCGGAGATCGCCGCCATCCTGCCGATCCACAACAACTGGCGGCTGGTGGGCCGCTGGCTCTACGACTATGAGAACCAGCGCACCGTGGAAACACTGGCGGGCGCGGAATGGCGTAACTGCTGTTGGAAAATCCGTTTGCTGAGCCAGCGGGAACTCACCGACGAAGACGGTGACACCACGCTGGAAGCGGACACCACCGTGCTACTACAGATTCAAATGACCGGGCTGGGCGGCTTCGGCGGCCGGGTGGATTCCCTGCTGGAACGCAGCATTCCCGGATACAGGAGTGAGTATGATTAGGTCTCTGGCAACCTGGTTGCTGAGCGCGACGATTTTGCTGTCCCCGGGCGTCCATGCCCAGGTGGAAATGCTCGACCGCATCGTGGCGGTGGTCAACGACGGCGTGATCATGGAAAGCGAGCTCCAGGAACGGGTGGACGAAATCGCCGCCCAGTTCCGTGGCGACAACCGCCCGCTGCCGCCCCGCGAGGTGCTGCGCGAGCAGGTCCTCGACCGGGTGATCCTGGAGCGTCTGCAGCTGCAGATGGCGGAGCGGGCCGGCATCCGCGTCGACGACGGCGCCCTCAACCAGGCGCTGTCTGGCATCGCCCGGCAGAACAACATGACCCTGCAGCAGTTCGCCGACGCCCTGCGCGCCGACGGCTACGACTGGTCCCGTTTCCGCGAGCAGGTGCGCGGCGAGATGGTGGTGTCCCGGCTGCAGCAACGCAGCGTGGCGTCCCGGGTGCGGGTCACCGACCGCGAAGTGCAACGGTTCCTGGAGTCGGAAACCGGCCGCCAGATGTTCCAGGCGGATTTCCACCTCGGCCACATCCTGGTCAAGGTGCCCGGCAACGCCAGCCCGGAACAGGTGAGCGCGGCCCAGGAAGAGGCCGAGGCCCTGGTGCAGCGCCTGCGCGACGGCGCCGACTTCGCGGAGACCGCGGTGTCCGAATCGGACGGCCCGGAGGCACTGGAAGGCGGCGACCTGGGCTGGCGGGAAGCGGCCCAATGGCCGAGTCTGTTCGCCGACGCGGCGATCGATATGAGCAAGGGCGACATCAGCGAGCCGCTGCGCTCCGGCGCCGGCTTCCACATTCTCAAGATGATCGACCGCCGCGGCGGCGGCGCCGAGAAAGTGGTCACCCAGTACCAGGTGCGCCACGTTCTGGTGCGCGCCGACACCCTCACCAGCGAGGAGCAGGCCCGCGCGGAGATCAACCGGGTTCACGATCAGGTGGCCAGCGGCGAACTGAGCTTCGCGGAAGCGGCGGCGGAACACTCCGACGACCCGGGCAGCGGCCGCCAGGGCGGCGAGCTGGGCTGGGTCACCCCCGGCGAAATGGTGCCCGAGTTCGAGCAGATGATGGTGGAAACCCCGCCCGGCCAGCTGTCACCGGTGTTCGAAAGCCAGTTCGGTTGGCACTTCCTGCGCGTGGAAGAGACCCGGGAAGCGGACATGAGCGACCAGTTCCGCGAGCTGCAGGCCCGCAAGGCGCTGCAGAAGCGCCGCTTCGACGAAGAGCTGCAAACCTGGCTTCAGGAGCAGCGCGCGGAAGCCTACGTGGATATCCGCCTGCAATCATGACGCGGCGCCCGATCGCCATCACCGCCGGCGATCCGGCCGGCATCGGCCCGGATCTGCTGGCCGCGCTGCCCGCGGCCCTGCCGGACCTGCCCCTGGTGCTGCTCGCCGACCGTGACGTGCTGGCGGCGCGGGCCGCCGCGCTCGGTCTGGAACTGTCGTTGCCGGAATGGGCACCGGGCCGGCCCGCGCCCGAACACGGCGCCGTGCTGTGGCATTGCCCGGCCGGCGCCACCGTGACCGCCGGACAGCCGGACCCGGCCACCGGCGCCGGCACCCTGGCGATGCTGGAGCGGGCCGCCGACGGCTGCCTGGACGGCACCTTCGCCGCCATGGTCACCGCGCCGGTGGCCAAAAACATCATCTGTGACGGCGCCGACCCCGCCTTCACCGGCCACACCGAATTCCTGGCCGAGCGGGCCGGCGTCGACCAGGTGGTGATGATGCTCACCGCCGGCGACCTGCGGGTGGCGCTGGCCACCACCCACCTACCCCTGGCGCGGGTGCCGGCGGCGATCACCGATGCCGCCCTGACGCGCACCCTGACCATCCTGCACGACGACCTGCGCCGCAAGTTCGCCCTGCCGCGCCCCCGAATTCTGGTGCTGGGGCTCAACCCCCACGCCGGCGAAGGCGGCCACCTGGGCCGCGAGGAACTGGATGTGATCATTCCCACCCTGGCGCGCCTGCGCGACCAGGGCCTGCAGCTGACCGGCCCGGTGCCGGCGGACACCGCCTTCCAACCGGACCTGCTGGCGCAACACGACGCGGTGCTCGCCATGTACCACGACCAGGGCCTGCCGGTACTGAAATACGCCGGCTTCGGCGAGGCGGTGAACCTGACCCTGGGGCTGCCGTTCATCCGCACCTCGGTGGACCACGGCACCGCCTTCGACCTGGCCGGCACCGGCCGGGCCCGCGCCGGCAGCCTGCTGGCCGCCACCCGCCTGGCGGCGGATCTGGCCGCCCGCACCGAAGGCCAGGAGAGCCCATGAGCGAACATCGCGCCCGCAAACGCTTCGGCCAGCACTTCCTGCACGACGCCGAGATCATCGACCGGCTGGTGCGCTCGGTGGCGCCCCGCGACGGCGAAACCGTGGTGGAAATCGGCCCCGGCCAGGGCGCCCTGACGTTCCCGCTGCTGGAGCAGGTGGCGCACCTGACGGTGGTGGAACTGGACCGGGACCTGATCGGCCGGCTGCGCGACCAGGTGCCGGAAGACCGCCTCACCATCCACCAGAGCGACGCCCTGCGCTTCGACTTCACCGCCCTCGCCGAGCAAGGCCCGCTGCGGGTGGTCGGCAATCTGCCCTACAACATCTCCACACCGCTGATTTTCCACCTGCTGGCGCAGACCGGCGCCATCGCCGACATGACCTTCATGCTGCAGAAGGAAGTGGTGGAACGGCTGACCGCCGCCCCCGGCGGCAAGGATTACGGGCGCCTGTCGGTGATGGTGCAGTATCATTGTCAGGCGGATTACCTGTTTCCGGTGCCGCCCGGCGCGTTTCAACCGCCCCCCAAGGTGGATTCCGCCGTGGTGCGCCTGATTCCCTACGCCCGCCCGCCGTGGCCGGCGGATGACCCGGCCTGGCTGAGCCGGCTGGTGGCGCAGGCGTTCAGCCAGCGCCGCAAGGCGATCCGCAACAGCCTGAAAACACTGATCGCCCCGGAGGTGTTCGACACCGCCGGCATCGATCCCGGCCTGCGCCCGGATCACCTGTCCGTCGCGGACTACGTGACCCTGGCCAACGCCACCGCGCCGAAGCCGGGACCCGGAACAACCAAGGAGCCGACGCCATGACCGCCGTGGACGACACCGCCATCGATACCGACCGCTACCGCATGCAGGTCACCGTGGAAACCGAGTATCTGCCCGATCAAAGCGACGAGGACGGCCAGCGCTGGGTGTTCGCCTACCACATCCGCATCCTCAACCGGGGCGCGGTGACCGCGCGTCTGCTGACCCGTCACTGGGTGATCACCGACGGCGAGGAACGCTCCCGCGAGGTGCACGGTGAAGGCGTGGTGGGCGAACAGCCCAGCATCGCGCCGGGCCAGGAGTTTCATTACTCCAGCGGCGCCATCCTGGAAACCGAAGTGGGCACCATGGAAGGCAGTTACCAGATGATCGCCGAAGATGGCACCTGCTTCGACGCGGAAGTGCCCGCCTTCACCCTCGCCGTGCCGCGCGCGCTGCACTGAGGGGCCGGCCATGAGTACCTACGCGATCGGCGACCTGCAGGGCTGCCTGGCCCCCTTCGACGCCCTTCTCGATGAGATCGGTTTCCACCCGGACCGCGACCGGCTGCTGCTGGCCGGCGACCTGGTCAACCGCGGCCCGGACTCGCTGGGCGCCCTGCGCCGGGTGTACCAGCTGCGGGACAACGTCCGCGTGGTGCTCGGCAACCACGACCTGCACCTGCTGGCGGCCGCCCACGGCCACGCCGGCCTGAAGAGCAAGGATACCCTGCAGCCGATTCTGGACGCCCCCGACCGGGATGACCTGCTGGGCTGGCTGCAGAGCCGGCCGCTGCTGGTGGAGGTGCCCGAATTCCAGGCGGTGATGACCCACGCCGGCCTGCCGCCGCTGTGGCGGATGGACGAGGCCCGCGCCCGCGCCCTGGAAGTGGAAACCGTGCTGGCGTCGCCGGACAAGGCCGAGGCGTTCTTCGCCAACATGTACGGCAACAGCCCCGCCGGCTGGCACGACGGCCTGGAAGGCACCGACCGCTGGCGGGTGATCACCAACTATTTCACCCGCATGCGCTTCGTCAACGACGCCGGCGAGCTGGACCTGGGCAGCAAGGGCGAGCCGGATCAGCCACCGCCCGGCTTTATGCCCTGGTTTGAGCACCCGCAACGCCGTGAAAGGGACGTCCGCGTGCTGTTCGGCCACTGGGCCGCCCTGGAGGGCCGCACCGGCACCGCCGGGGTGGAAGCCCTGGATACCGGCTGCGTCTGGGGCGGCTGCCTGACCGCCCTGCGCCTGGAGGACGGCCGCCGCTTTCAGTGCGCCTGCCACTGACCCCGCCCGGCGGCGCCGTCTTCGCGCGTTATTAACGCGCCCACCACAATTGGTTTATTTATAAAAAAAGTTCCCGCCGGAAAAATTTTTTGCTTTTGACTTGGCTTTCGTTTTAGCGCCATGCTAGAACCGAAGTGATTCGATTCCGCCCGCTTAAGCCGCCGGCGCCAGCCCGCCGGCCAGGAGCGTCCGAATGCGTCAGGCGTGGACCCTTAGTCTCCTTTTTCGTGCCGCCGATCGGCACCAGGGCCCGCTTTTACCCTTTTCCCGTTCGTTCCCCTTGCGATTGGAACGAAACTCGCATGGTTTTTCCCCGAACACCGTTTTCACACGTATCGCCATCCGTACTTGTCTCGCGGCACACCGCAGGCGCGGCGCACCGCCAGGAGGGAGTAAAGCATGAGTATTCTCCGTCACTATCAGGCCCGGTTCGAAGCAGGCCAGGAAGACGAGATGTCCCTGGAAGAGTATCTCGCCCTCTGTAAAAGCGACCCCGGTGTCTACGCGTCCGCCCCCGAACGCATGCTGATGGCCATCGGCGAGCCGGAGCTGGTGGACACCTCCAAGGACCCGCGCCTGTCGCGGATTTTTTCCAACAAAATGATCCGCCGCTACCCGGCCTTCGACGAGTTCTATGGTCTGGAAGACGTAATCGAAAACATCGTCAGTTACTTCCGCCACGCGGCTCAGGGCCTGGAAGAGAAAAAACAGATTCTGTACTTGCTCGGCCCGGTGGGCGGCGGCAAGTCCTCACTGGCGGAAAAGCTCAAGGCGCTGATGCAGAAGGTGCCGTTCTACGCCATCAAGGATTCGCCGGTGAACGAATCGCCGCTGTGCCTGTTCGACGCCGAAGAGGACGGTCCGATCCTGGAAGAGGAGTACGGCATTCCGCGCCGCTATGTACGCACCATCATGTCGCCCTGGGCGGTGAAGCGGCTGAAGGACTACGGCGGCGACCTGAGCCAGTTCCGCGTGGTGCGCCGCTACCCGTCGATTCTCGACCAGGTGGCGGTGGCCAAGACCGAGCCCGGCGACGAAAACAACCAGGACATCTCGTCCCTGGTGGGCAAGGTGGACATCCGCAAGCTGGAGGAATTCGCCCAGGAAGACCCGGACGCCTACAGCTTTTCCGGCGGCCTGTGCCGGGCCAACCAGGGCCTGCTCGAGTTCGTGGAAATGTTCAAGGCGCCGATCAAGGTGCTGCATCCGTTGCTCACCGCCACCCAGGAGGGCAACTACAACGGCACCGAGCACATGGGCGCGATTCCGTTCGACGGCATCGTGCTGGCGCACTCCAACGAAGCCGAGTGGCAGACCTTCCGCCACAACAAGAACAACGAAGCCTTTATCGACCGCGTGTTCATCGTCAAGGTGCCGTATTGCCTGAGAGTCACCGAGGAGCAGCAGATCTACGACAAGCTGCTGCGCAACTCCAGCCTGCGCGAAGCGCACTGCGCGCCGGACACCCTGCGCATGCTGGCCCAGTTCTCGGTGCTCACGCGCCTCAAGGAGCCGGAGAATTCCAGCATCTATTCCAAGATGCGGGTCTACGACGGCGAAAACCTGAAGGACGTGGACCCGCGCGCCAAGTCGATGCAGGAATACCGCGACATGGCCGGGGTCGACGAGGGCATGGACGGGCTCTCCACCCGTTTCGCGTTCAAGATTCTCTCCAAGGTGTTCAACTTCGACCATTCCGAAGTGGCGGCCAACCCGGTGCACCTGATGCATGTGCTGGAACAGCGCATCGAGCAGGAACAATTCCCCCAGGAGCTGCAGGAACAGTACCGCCGCTTCATCAAGGAATACCTGGTGCCGCACTATGTGGAATTCATCGGCAAGGAGATTCAGACCGCCTACCTGGAATCCTACTCCGAATACGGTCAGAACATTTTCGATCGCTACGTGATGTACGCGGATTTCTGGATTCAGGATCAGGAGTTCCGCGACCCGGACACCGGCGAGATTTTCGACCGTCAGTCTCTCAACGAAGAGCTGGAAAAAATCGAAAAGCCGGCGGGCATTTCCAACCCCAAGGATTTCCGCAACGAGGTGGTCAACTTCGTGCTGCGCGCCCGCGCCAACAACAATGGCCGCAACCCGAGCTGGATGAGTTACCAGAAGCTGCGCGATGTGATCGAGAAGAAGATGTTCTCCAACACCGAAGAGCTGCTGCCGGTAATCTCGTTCAACCCCAAGGGCAGCGAGGACGACCGCCGCAAGCACGACAATTTCGTCAAGCGGATGATGGACCGGGGGTATACGGAGAAGCAGGTGCGGTTGTTGTCGGAGTGGTATTTGCGGGTGCGTAAGGCGCAATGAAAAGACAGTTAATAGTTAAGAGTGAATAGTTAATAGCGCGCGGTGAGTTTTCGTAGTGGAGAGCGGTATGAGTTATATCATTGACCGGCGTCTCAACGGGAAGAACAAGAGTACGGTGAACCGGCAGCGCTTTTTGGAGCGTTACCGGCGGCATATTCGTGAAGCGGTGAACGAGGCGGTGGGCCGCCGCTCGATTACCGATATGGAGCAAGGCGAGCGCATCAGCATTCCCGAAAAGGATTTGTCCGAGCCGCGCTTTCATCACGGTTCCGGCGGGCGCCGCAACGTGGTGCATCCGGGCAACCGGGAGTTTCAGGCCGGCGACCGGGTCAAGAAGCCCTCCGGCGGCGAAGGCGGTGCCGGTGGCCGGGACGCCAGCGATTCCGGCGAAGGCGCCGACGAGTTCGCGTTCGAAATCGACCAGCGGGAATTTCTCAACTTCCTGTTCGAAGACCTGGAGCTGCCCAACCTTATCAAACGGCACCTGGAGGGCAGCCGCTCTTTTCACCGCCGCCACGGCGGCATCGTCAGTCACGGCCTGCCGGCGAAGATCAACATCGTGCGCTCCATGCGCCAGGCGTCCATGCGCCGGCGCGCGCTCACGGCGGCCAGCCGCCGCCGGCTGCGCCTGCTCGAGGAAGAGCGCGACGCCCTGCTCGGCCAGGACCAGTCCCCGGAGCGCAATGAGCGCCTCAATGACCTGGACACGCAGATCGACCGGGTGCGCCGGCGCATCGAGCGCATTCCGTTTCTGGATGAGGTGGATCTGCGCTTCAACCACCACGTCAAAGTTCCGGTACCGGTGAGCCGCGCGGTGATGTTCTGCATCATGGATGTGTCCGGCTCCATGAATCAGGACATGAAGGACCTGGCCAAGCGCTTCTTCCTGCTGCTCTACCTGTTCCTGCAGCGCAACTACGAGCACACCGAGGTGGTGTTCATCCGCCACCACACCAGCGCCAAGGAAGTCAACGAAGAGGAGTTCTTCTATTCCCGGGAGACCGGCGGCACCATCGTCTCCAGTGCGCTGAAGCTGACCCTGGACACCATCAAGGCCCGCTACCCGGTGGAAGAGTGGAACCTGTACGGCGCCCAGGCCTCGGACGGCGACAACTGGAACGACGATTCGCCGGGCTGCGCCGCGCTGCTGGAGAAGGAACTGCTGCCGCGCATGCAGCATTTCTCCTACGTGGAGGTGATGCCGCGCAGCCACCAGGCCCTCTGGGAGCATTACCAGAGCGTGCAGGAACGCTGTGGCGACGTGTTCTCCATGGCGCAGATCGACGACCCGGGCGACATCTACCCGGTATTCCGGCGCCTGTTCAAGAAGCGCATGGAGGTGGCATGACCGTGGCCGACAGCAAACTGATCTCCAGCGGTTCCGACTGGGACTTCGAGACCCTGGCGGAATACGACCAGGCCATCGCCGAGCTGGCCCACGGCAAATTCGGGCTCGACACCTACCCGAACCAGATCGAAGTGATCTCCTCGGAGCAGATGATGGACGCCTACTCCTCGGTGGGCATGCCGGTGGGCTACAACCACTGGTCGTTCGGCAAACAGTTCGTGGAGGTGGAAAGCCGCTACCGGCGCGGCCAGATGGGCCTCGCCTACGAAATCGTGATCAACTCCAACCCCTGCATCGCCTACCTGATGGAAGAGAACACCATCACCATGCAGGCGCTGGTGATCGCCCACGCCGGCTACGGCCACAACTCCTTCTTCAAGGGCAACTACCTGTTCAAAACCTGGACCGACGCCTCGGCGATCATTGATTACCTGGTGTTCGCGCGCCACTACCTGGCCGAGTGCGAGCAGCGCCACGGCGTCACCGCGGTGGAAGAAACCCTGGACTCCTGCCACGCGCTGATGAACTACGGCGTCGACCGCTACAAAAGGCCCACGCCGATTTCCGCCCATGAGGAAAGGCGCCGCCAGCGCGACCGGGAAGAGGCCCTGCAACGGCAGGTCTCGGAACTGTGGAAAACCTTTCCCGACATGCAGCCGATGGTGCAGCGCCGCGAGCCCAGCCGGCGCTTCCCCTCCGAGCCCCAGGAAAACCTGCTCTACTTCCTGGAGAAGAACGCCCCGCTGCTGGAGCCCTGGCAGCGCGAGGTGATCCGCATCGTGCGCAAGATGGCGCAGTACTTCTACCCCCAGCGACAGACCCAGGTGATGAACGAAGGCTGGGCCACCTTCTGGCACTACACGCTGCTCAACGAGCTCTACGACCAGGGCCGCGTGGACGACGGCTTTATGTTGGAATTTCTGCAGAACCACAGCCAGGTGATTTACCAGCCGCCGTTCGATTCGCCCTACTATTCCGGCATCAACCCCTACGCCCTGGGGTTCGCCATGTTCCAGGACATCCGCCGCATCTGCGAGGCGCCCACCGACGAAGACCGCCAGTGGTTTCCGGACATCGCCGGCAGCGACTGGCTGGCGACGCTCAAGTTCGCCATGGAAAGCTTCAAGGACGAGAGCTTTATCCAGCAGTTTCTGTCACCGCGTCTGATCCGCGAATTCAAGCTGTTCAGCCTGATGGACGACTCCGAGCGCGACTACATCGAGATCAACGCCATCCACAACGAGCCCGGCTACCAGGCGATCCGCAACCGGCTCTCCGAGCAGTACAACCTGAGCATCCAGGAACCCAACATCCAGGTGTACTCGGCGGACGTGCGCGGCGACCGATCCCTCACCCTGCAGCACCTGCGCCAGCACCACCGGCCGCTGGAGGCGGACACCGCCCAGGAGGTGCTGCGCCACCTGCACCGCCTGTGGGGCTTCGACGTGCACCTGGAGAGCGTCGACAACGGCAGCGTGGTGGAGCGATTGTCGATTCCTTCACACCGCCTTGATTGATAAACGTTCTCATTAATGTTTATATCCGGCGCAACCTTATTCGTTCATTCGCCGGAGAAACCCTTCATGCGTCGACTCAGTGTCCTCTTCTCGTTAATGGCCGCCCTGGTGGTAACCGGATGCAGCTCGCAAAGCGAAGAAGTGAACGTCTATTCCGCCCGTAAGGAAGCACTGATCAAGCCCCTGCTGGACCGCTTCACCTCGGAAACCGGCATCACCGTGAACCTGATCACCGGCAGCGCCGACGCCCTGGTGGAGCGCATGAAGGCCGAAGGCGAGCACAGCCCCGCCGACGTGCTGATCACCACCGACGCCGGCCGTCTGTACCGCGCCCAGCAGGAAGGCCAGCTGGCCACCACGGAAAGCGACACCCTCGCCGAGCAGATGCCCGAGGCCCTGCGCGACCCGGAAGGCCACTGGTACGGCCTGTCCGTGCGCGCCCGGGTGGTGGTCTACGCCCCGGACCGGGTGGACCCGTCCGAGCTGTCCACCTACGAAGCCCTGGCCGACGAAAAGTGGGATGACCGCATCTGCATCCGCTCCTCGGACAACATCTACAACCAGTCCCTCACCGCCAGCCTGATCGCCCACAACGGCGAAGCGGACACCGAGCAATGGGCCGAGGGCCTGGTGTCCAACATGGCCCGTGATCCGGTGGGCGGCGACCGCGACCAGATCAAGGCCCTGGCCGCCGGCGAGTGCGACATCGCCGTGGTCAACACCTACTACCTGGGCATGATGCAGGGCGGCGACGACGCCGACGCCCGCGAGATCGCCGAGCAGGTGGCGGTGTTCTGGCCCAACCAGGACGGCCGCGGCGCCCACATCAATATTTCCGGCGCCGGCGTGGCCACCAACGCCCCCAACCCGGACAACGCCCGGCAGCTGATCGAGTTCCTGGTCAACGACGAATCCCAGCAGTGGTACGCCGAGACCAACTACGAGTACCCGGTGCGCGCCGACGTGCCGGTCAGCGATTTGCTGCAGGAGTGGGGTGAGTTCAAGCAGGACGACCTGCCGCTGATCAAGCTGGGCGAGCTGAACGCCGACGCGGTCAAACTGATGGACCGCGCAGGCTGGAAATAATCGTTCAAGACAGGCAAGGCGGCGGCGGATCGGTATAATCGCGCCATGTTTTCGTCGCCCGCCCTGCGCTCCCTGGTTCTACTGCTGCTGGCGCTGGCGCTGGCCACGCCGGTACTGGTGGTGGCCGGCAGCTGGCTGGCCGGCGCCTCGCCCAATTGGGGCCACCTGAGCAGCACGGTACTGCCCTCGTACCTGCGCCACTCCTTGTTCCTGGCCCTGTTCACCGGCACCGGCACCCTGCTGATCGGCGTCGCCGCCGCCTGGGCGGTGGCCCGCTTCCGCTTCCCCGGGCGCCGGGTGCTGGAGTGGGCCCTGCTGCTGCCGCTGGCCTGCCCCGCCTATCTGATCGCCTACACCTGGACCGGCATGCTGGCCAGCGAAGGCGCCCTGCAGCAGGCGTTGCCGCTGCCCCTGCCGGACATCCGCAGCCCGGCCGGCGCCGGCCTGATGCTGACGCTGGTGCTCTACCCCTATGTGTATCTGATGACCCGCGCCGCCTTCGTCAGCCAGTCCGCGGTGGCGCTGGAAGTGGCGCGCACCCTGGGCGCCGGGCCCTGGCGGCGGTTCTTCCGGGTGGCCCTGCCGCTGGCACGGCCGGCGATCATTGCCGGGCTGGCGCTGGTATTGATGGAGACCCTGGCGGACTACGGCACCGTGGCCTACTTCGGCGTGCCCACCCTGAGCACCGGCATCTACCGCACCTGGTTCGGGCTGGGCGACGCCATGGCGGCGGCGCAACTGGCCGGCGTACTGCTGCTCGCCATGGTGGTGCTGCTCACCCTGGAGCGGCGCGCCCGCAAGGAACGGCGCGTCAGCGTCGCCTCGGCGCGGGCGGCGGCGCCGCTGCCGCTGGGTCGGGGCCCGGGCCTGTTGCTGGCGGCGGCGCTGTGGCTACCGGTGCTGCTCGGGTTCATTCTGCCCGCCCTGCAACTGCTGGTGTGGAGCCTGCCGCGCTGGCGGGATCTGGCGGAGCCGGGCTTCCTGGGCCTGCTCGGCACCAGCCTGCTGATCGCCCTGTGCACCGCCCTGGCCGCCACCGGCCTGGGCCTGCTGCTGATCTGGGCGCGGCGGCTGCGCGGCGACCGGCCCCGCCGCCTGGCCGCCGGGCTCGCCGGCTTCGGCTACGCGGTGCCGGGCACCGTGCTGGCGGTGGGCGTGGTGCTGGTGCTCGCCAGCCTGGACCGCGGCCTCAACGATTTGCTGGCGTCCGTGGGCCTGCCGGAGCCCGGGCTGCTGTTCTCCGGCACCCTGTTCGCGGTGGTGTTCGCCTGCACGGTGCGCTTCCTGACCATTCCCATCCAGGGTCTGGACGCCGGCCTGCAGAACCTGTCCCCCAACCTGGACAACGCCGCCCGCTCGCTGGGCACGGCGTCGCTGCCGATGCTGCGGCGGGTGCATCTGCCGCTGTTGCGGGTGCCGCTGGCCACCAGCGCCCTGCTGGTGTTCGTGGACACCCTCAAGGAGTTGCCCGCCGCGCTGGTGCTGCGGCCCTTCAACACCAACACCCTGGCGGTGCGCGCCTTCGAGCTGGCGTCCGACGAGCGGCTGGCGGACGCGGCGCTGCCGGCGCTCACCATTTTGCTCGCCGGCGTGGCGCCGGTGATACTGCTGACCCGCTCGATACGGAACCCCCATCAAGAGAGCCCCCATGCTGACCATTGACGACCTGAACGTGCGGTTCGACGGCCAGCCGGTGCTGGAAGACGTCTCCCTCTCCCTGGACGAGGGCCTGATCGGCTGCCTGATCGGCCCCTCCGGCTGCGGCAAGACCACCCTGCTGCGCCTGGTGGCCGGCTTCCTGGCCCCGGACCGCGGCCGCATCGCCCTGCACGGCGACGCCGTCACCGGCGACCGGCTGCTGGTGCCCGCCGAGCAGCGCCGGGTGGGCATGGTGTTCCAGGACATCGCCCTGTTCCCGCACCTGGACGTGGCCGCCAACATCGGCTTCGGCCTGAACCGCTGGACGCCGGACCAGCGCCGCGCGCGGGTCGAGGAGCTGCTCAACCTGGTGGGCCTGCCCGGCATGGGCGGCCGCTACCCCCACCAGCTCTCCGGCGGCCAGCAACAGCGCGTGGCCCTGGCCCGGGCGCTGGCGCCCAAGCCGCGCCTGCTGCTGCTGGACGAACCCTTCTCGGCGCTGGACGCGGAGCTGCGCGAGCAGATCAGCCGCGACGTGCGCGCCATCCTGCTGAAAGAGGGCATCACCGCCCTGTTCGTCACCCACGACCAGAACGAAGCCTTCGCCATCGCCGACCGGGTCGGCGTGATGCACGCCGGCCGGCTGGCGCAGTGGGATACGCCCTACCGCATCTACCACCGGCCGCGCACCCGCTTCGTGGCCGATTTCATCGGCCGCAGCAGCTTCATCCCCGGCACCGTGACCACCGAAGGCCGGGTGGAAACCTGCCTGGGCGTGTTCGCCGGCAACCTACCCGACGGCGCCGCCCCCGGCGACCGGGTGGACGTGATGATCCGCCCGGACGACATCCTCCACAACGACGACAGCCCACGCACCGCCCGGGTGGTGGACCGCGCCTTCCGCGGCGCCCACATGCTTTACACGCTGGAGTTGGACGGCGGCGTGCGGGTGCCGTGCATGGCACCCAGCCACCACGCCCACCCGGTCGGGGGGCGCATCGGTATCGAACTGGAAATGGACCACCTGGTGACGTTCACGCCCATCGAATCCGGCACTCCGTAACCAGGTCCAGGGAGCGGGCCAGGCCCGCTCCCCAATCAGGAGGCGGCGAACACCGACAGCCGATCGCGGATGGTGCTCTCGCACTCGCGGATGATTTCCTGCACCAGGTCCTCGCAGGACGGGATGGCATCGATCAGCCCCTGCACCATGCCGCTGGTCCAGATGCCGTAGTCCACGTCGCCCTCGGTGAGGGCCACCTTGCCCTTGGCGCCGGCGACCATGTCGCTGATCAGCTCGAACTTCATGTCCTTGCCCTGCTCGCGCTCGATCTCGTTGACCCGCTCGGCGACCTTGTTCTTGTAGACCCGGGCGGTGTTGCGCAGCGGCCGGTAGACCAGCGCGGTGTCGCGCTCGCTGCCTTCGACGATGGCGCGCTTGATGTTCTCGTGGATGGGCGCTTCCTTGGTGGCCATGAAGCGCGTGCCCATGTTGATGCCGTCGGCACCCAGGGCCAGGCAGGCGGCCATCTGCGCGCCGGTGCCGATGCCGCCGGAGGCGACCATGGGAATGTCCAGCACCTTGGCGGCGGCGGGCAGCAGCACCAGGTTGGTGACGTCGTCCTCGCCGGGGTGGCCGGCGCACTCGAAGCCGTCCACGGACACCGCCGCGCAGCCCAGGCTCTGGGCCTTCAGGGAGTGGCGCACCGAGGTGCACTTGTGGATCACCTTGATGCCGTGCTCGTTGAACAGCGGCATGAAGGGTTCCGGGCTGCGCCCGGCGGTTTCCACGATCTTGACGCCGGCGTCGACGATCACCTGGGCGTACTCCTCGTACGGCACCGGCTTGATGGTCGGCAACAGCGTCAGGTTGACGCCGAACGGCTGGTCGGTCATTTCCTTGCAGCGGGCGATCTCCTTGGCGAGATCTTCCGGCGTGGGCTGGGTCAGCCCGGTGATGATGCCCAGCGCGCCAGCGTTGGACACCGCCGCCGCCAGTTCCGCGTAGCCGACATTCTGCATGCCGCCCTGGATGATCGGGTAGCGGGTACCCAGCAATTCTGTAAGACGTGTTTTCATTGATTCACTCTCCCGTCGTGACCCAGTGACCCTACTCAGAGGCCGCCGTGGGCGCAATGATCTTATCCGTCGCCGGCGGCGGTGGAAACGACACCGCGCCGCACCCGCCGGTCGCCGAGCAGGTACAGACCCAGGGCCGCCACGATCACGGCGGCGCCGGCCAGCACCCGTGCGCCCAGCAGTTCATCGTTGAGCGCCGCGCCCAACATCAGCGCCAGCACCGGCGTGATCAAGGTGACCAGCGCCACCGTGGCGGCGGGCAGCCGCGCCAGCACCTGGAAGTAGCAGTAGAAGCCCAGCAGGGAACCGAACACCGCCAGATAGACGATCGCGCCCAGGCCGCGCTGGTCGCCGCTGTAGTCGAACCCCTGGCCGCTCAGCCACATGGCCAGGGCGTACAGCGGCAGGGAAAACAGCAAACCGCCCACGGTCTGCTGCATCGGCGCCAGCCCGGCACCGACCCGCTGCACCACGATGCCGGAGGCGGCGAACAGGGTCACCGCGCTGAGAATCCACAGCAGCCCGCGCCCGCGCCGCGCCTCGTCGCCGGCCAGCGCGGCGCCGTCCTGGAACAGCAGCGCGAAGCTGTCGCCGAATACCAGCGCCAGGCCGGCCAGCCCCAGCAGGCAGGCCAGCCAGTGCCAACCGTTGAGCCGGGTGCCGCCGGGCAGCCACTGCATCATCACCCCGGAGATCAACGGCGCCAGCCCGAACACCACCGAGATCAGGCCCGACGGCAGGTCCCGCGCCGCCATGTAGCTGCAGCCCATGGCGCCGAAAATCCCCGGCAGTGCCGCCGCGTAGCTGAGCAGCGCGCGGCGGTGCAGGGGCAGCCCCTGACGCCGCGCCGCCAGCCACAGCAACCCCAGCGCGGCGGCGATGGCCATCCGCGAACCGGCGGCGGCGAACGCCGGCAGCGCCTCGCCACTCCATTTGATGCCCAGTGGCGTGGTCGCCCAAACGGCGATCACGATCAAATAGGCGACCAGGGTATTCATGGTGTTTATCCGCTCGTAAAACTTGTACCTCGGGGACGCGGCAGTGAAAATGCGTTCACTAAGGAGCCCGCCGACACGGATCAAGGTTCCAAAAACAAAAAAACCGCGGGCTTAACAGCGCCGCGGCCTCGGTGTCACTATTTTGCGTTAAAGGGTTGGTAACAACAACATGGACATTTATCTGGTAGGCGGTGCCGTGCGCGATCAACTGCTCGGGCTGCCGGTCAAGGAAAGAGACTGGGTAGTGGTCGGCGCCACGCCGCAACAACTGGTGGACCAGGGTTTCAAACCGGTGGGCAACGATTTCCCCGTGTTTTTGCACCCGGACACCCGCGAGGAGTATGCCCTCGCCCGCACCGAGCGCAAAAGCGGCCACGGTTACGGCGGCTTTGTGTTCCATACCGACACCGATGTAACGCTGGAAGACGATCTGATCCGGCGCGACCTCACCATCAACGCCATGGCCAGAACCCCGGGCGGCGAGATCATCGATCCTTTTAACGGCAAGCGGGATTTAAAGGCGCGTATTCTGCGCCATGTGTCGCCGGCCTTCGCCGAGGATCCGCTGCGCGTGCTGCGCGTGGCGCGCTTCGCCGCCCGCTACCACTGGATGGGTTTCCGGGTGGCGGACACCACCCTGGAACTGATGGGCGACATCGTGATGAGCGGCGAGATGACGCACCTGGCCGCCGAGCGGGTCTGGAAAGAGACCAGCCGCGCCCTGATGGAACGCTCCCCTCAGGTCTTTTTTCAGGTGCTGCACGAATGCGGCGCGCTCGCCGAACTGTTTCCCGAGGTGGCCAACCTGGACGGCATTCCGCAATCGCCGGACCACCAGCCGGCCCTGGATGTGCTCAGCCATCAGTGGCGCTGTCTGGCCCAGGCGGCGCGTCTGAAACTGCCGTTGACGTCACGCTACGCCCTGCTCTGCCACGATTTCGGTAAAGCGGAAACGCCGCCGGACGGCTGGCCGGAACACCGCGGCCATGAACGACGCGGCATGCACGTGGCCAAGACCATGTCGCAGCGGCTGCGCGTGCCCAAGGAAATGACCGACGCCGCCATGACCATGGCGCGCTGGCAATCGCGGGTGCAGCGGGTGCTGAAATTGCGCCCGCCGGAGGTCTGGGAGCTGCTGCACAACCTGGACGTGCTGCGCCGCCCCCGGCGGCTGAAGTTTCTGGTCGACGCCTGCGAGGCGGACGCCCGGGTGTGCTCGGCGGACTACAAAACGCCCTACGTTCAGGGCGCGTTTTTGCTGGGCCTCAGTGAAGCGGTGCGCGACGTGGACGTGGCCGGCCTGCGGGAAGCGGGCCTCACCGGTCCGGCCCTGGGCCGCGCGCTGGACGACAAACGCATTAAACGCATCAAGGAATACAAAAAGGAGTTCCTGGAAAAATGGCAGCCCCCATCGCTCTGATTACAGGCAGCGCCCGGCGCATCGGCGCCCGCATCGCGGAAACCCTGCACCGGAAAGGCTGTCGGGTGGTGATTCACTACCACCGGAGCGAACAGGAGGCCCGCCAGTTGGTGGACGCTTTCAACCGCGAGCGGCCGGCCAGCGCCGCGTGCCTGGCCGCCGACCTGCGCGACCCGGTGGCGGTGCGCGATCTGGCGGTGCGCGCCCGGGACGCCTTCGGCGGTCTCGACGTACTGATCAACAACGCCTCCAGCTTCTACCCCACGCCGCTCGGCCAGGCGTCCGACGACGACTGGGACACGCTGATGCACAGCAACCTGCGCGCCCCCTTCCTGCTCAGCCAGCAACTGGCCGGTGACCTGGAGGCGGCCGGCGGGGCGATCGTTAACATCGTCGACGTCTACGCGGAGAAGCCGCTCGCCGGACACCCGCTCTACTGCATGGCGAAAGCCGGGCTGGCGATGATGACCAAGAGCCTGGCCCGCGAACTGGGGCCGGCGGTGCGCGTTAACGGCGTGTCGCCGGGCGCCATCCTGTGGCCCGAGCAGGGCCAGGAAAACCAGCAGGACATCCTCGACGCCACCGCCCTGGGCCGCGCCGGCGATCCCGACGACATCGCCGCCACCGTGGCCTGGCTGGCCCTGGAAGCGCCCTACATCACCGGCCAGATTCTGGCCGTGGACGGCGGCCGCTCGCTCTCCTTCCCCGGCGGCTGAGCCACTTCAGGGCCAGACGAACGGGACCTGCCAGAGGCGCTGCTCCGGAAAACGGTATTCGTTGAACAGGGCCGCGTAGGTACGGCCAAGCTGGGGATGCATCGCGTACGGCGCCAGATCGGCCAGCGGCCGCAGCACGAAAGCGTGTTTGAGGATTTCATCGCGGGGCAGGCTGACGCCGTCGAACTCGCCGGTGAGCTCTCCGTAGGTAAGAATGTCGATATCCAGGGTACGGCTGGCGAATTTCTTCTCGCCGCGCACCCGGCCGTGGGCGCGCTCGATGTCGCGCAGCCGGTCCGCCAGTGCCGCCACCGGCAGGTCGGTGTCCAGCGCCACCACCAGATTGAAGAACGGGCTGCCCTTGAAGCCCACCGCCTCGCTTTCATAGACCGGGCTCAGACGCAGCTCGCCGAAGGCGGCGGCCAGGTCGTCCAGCCCCGAACCGATGTTGTGCTGCCGGTCGATGTTGGAGCCGAGGCTGAGAAATACCGTGGTCATCAGGTGCGCTCCCCTCGCTCGATGATAACGCCCACATCCCGCGACCCGCGCAGGGCGCCGGGCTTGCTGAGGCGCAGCTTCAGCCAGGCCACCCCGAACTCCTCGCGGACCACGTCGGCGACCCGTTCGGCCAGGGTTTCCACCAACTGGAAGTCGCTGTCTTCGATGAACTGAATCACCCGCTTGCCGATGCTCTTGTAGTCCAGAGCGTCGTCAATGTGATCGCTGGCGGCGGCCTTGCGTATGTCGGTGGCCATTTCCAGGTCCAGGCTTACGGTCTGGCGGATGCGGCGCTCCCAATCGAAAATGCCGATTACCGTGTCCACCTTCAGATCACTGATATAGACGATATCCATGTTGGTCCTTGATAATGCCCGGGGTTTCGAGACTTTAAAAAAACAGGATTATAGCCGGTGGACACCATAGCATTACAGGAAAGCTGGAGCTGGTTGCTGCCTTTGTGCGCGGCCGCTTACCTGCTGGGTTCGATCTCCAGCGCCATTCTGGTATGCCGGCTGTTCGGCTATCCGGACCCGCGCACCCAGGGGTCCAGCAACCCCGGCGCCACCAATGTGCTGCGCATCGGCGGCAAACCCGCCGCCGCCCTGACCCTGCTCGGCGACGTGCTCAAGGGCACCGTGCCGGTGCTGGTGGCTTACGGCCTGGGGCTGTCCGCCACGGCGGCGGCGCTGGTCGGCTTCTGCGCCTTCCTCGGCCACCTGTTTCCGGTGTTTTTCCAATTCCGGGGCGGTAAGGGCGTGGCCACCGCCTTCGGTTTGCTGTTTCCGCTGCACTGGCCCAGCGGCCTGGTGGCCGGGGCGGTCTGGCTGGTGGTGTTCGGCGCCACGCGGATCTCCTCGGTGGCATCGCTGCTGGCGTTCATCGCCGCGCCGATCAGCCTGTGGTTCTGGCTGCCCACCGCCTTCTGGCCGATGGCGGCCCTCACCCTGATCATGGTGATCCGCCACCGGGCCAACCTGGCCAAGCTGCTCAGCGGCGAAGAGCTGGGCTTCCGCGGCAAGCGCTGAACTGCAAGCTGCACAGGCCTTGTGGGAGCGGGCCCTGCCCGCGAAAGGCAAGCAGGGCTTGCCGCTAAAGGCTGGCCAGCTCCGCCAGCGGCCAGCGCGGCCGCACTGCGATCGGCAGGCCGCAGCGCTCACCGCCGGCGAGGCGCAGCGCACCGGCGTAGGCGATCATGGCGCCGTTGTCGGTGCAGTAGGCCAGCCCCGGATAGAACACCCGCACGCCCTTCTTGGCCATGGCCGCGTCCAACCGCTCGCGCAGCATCACGTTGGCGCTGACGCCGCCGGCCACCACCAGCCGTTTGGCGCCGGTCTGCTCCATGGCGCGGCGGCACTTGATCACCAGGGTGTCCACCGCCGCCTCCTGGAACGCCAGGGCGATGTCGCAACGGTCCTGTTCGCTCAGCGCGGCGACGCCGCCCAAGTCGTTGATGGTGTTCAGGGTGAAGGTCTTGAGCCCGGAAAAGCTCATGTCCAGGCCGGGCCGGTCGGTCATCGGCCGGGGAAAGCGGAAACGACCGGCCGTGCCGCTCTCGGCCAGCTTCGCCAGGCGCGGGCCGCCGGGGTACCCCAGGCCCATCATTTTCGCCACCTTGTCGAAGGCTTCGCCGGCGGCGTCGTCCACGGACTCGCCCAGCGGCGCGTAGTCGCCCAGGGCGCGCGCCTCCAGCAGCAGCGAATGGCCGCCGCTCACCAGCAGCGCCACGAACGGGAAGTCCGGACCGTCCTCTTCCAGCATCGGCGCCAGCAAATGCCCCTCCATATGGTGCACCGGCACCGCCGGCAGGCCCCAGCCGTAGGCCAGGCTGCGGCCGACGCCGGCGCCCACCAGCAGCGCCCCGGCCAGCCCCGGGCCGGCGGTGAACGCCACGCCGTCGAGCTGCTCCGGGGTGGTGCCGGCCTCGCTCATCACCTGGCGCACCAGCGGCAGCAGCCGGCGCACATGGTCGCGGCTGGCCAGCTCCGGCACCACGCCGCCATAGGCGGCATGCATGTCGATCTGGCTGTACAGCGCCTGGCCGAGCAGGCCCTGTTCGGTGTCGAAGATGGCCACGCCGGTCTCGTCACAGCTGGATTCGATGCCCAATACGCGCATGGAGACTCCCTGAATAAGGAGGCGCATGATACCGCCAAGCCCGCCTCTTTGCATTTCCTCCGAGCTCAGGTAGAATTCGCGCCCTGCTGTCCGGGCCCTCCACCTGAGCCCCTCAGCGCACTCATTAATCCAATTTCAAGGTAGGTGATACTTCATGCCTCAGGTGAAAGTGAAAGAAGGCGAACCCTTCGACGTGGCCCTGCGTCGTTTCAAGCGTTCCTGCGAGAAAGCCGGTGTGCTCTCCGAAGTCCGTCGTCGCGAGAACTACGAGAAGCCCACCCAGGAGCGTAAGCGCAAGCGTGCCGCCGCTGTAAAGCGTCACCTGAAGAAGCTCCAGCGCGAGCAACTCGCCCGTAAGCGTCTCTACTAAGCCGCTCCGGCCGTAGAGACCGCCCGCTAACACGGGCCGCACAGTCAGGAATCGCCATGAGCGCTCTTAAAGAACAGCTCACCACGGCCATGAAAGACGCCATGCGCGCCAAGGACAAGGCGCGCCTGGGCGTTGTGCGTATGGCCCTGTCCGCCATCAAGCAGATCGAAGTGGATGAACGCATCGAGCTGGATGATGAGCGCAGCCTGGCGGTGCTCGACAAGCTGATCAAACAGCGCAAGGATTCCGCCACCCAGTACCGCGACGCCGGCCGGGACGACCTCGCCGACATCGAGGAGGCGGAAATCCAGGTGCTGCAGACCTTCCTGCCCGCGCCGCTCAGCGAGGCGGAGGTCGACGCCCTGATCGATGACGCCATCGCCCAGACCGGCGCCGCCGGCATGCAGGACATGGGCAAGGTTATGGGCGTGCTCAAGCCGCAGCTGCAGGGCCGTGCCGACATCGGCGCCGCCAGCGGCAAGGTGAAGAAACGCCTGACGGCCTGATCGGGCCGTCCGCCCGATCTTGATTCGCGGCCCCGCCGCGAGGAATATCCCCCCATGGCCGGTCGCATTCCCGAACACTTCATTCAGGATCTTCTCGCGCGCAGCGATATCGTGGCGCTGATAGACAGCCGTGTGCCGCTGAAGAAGACCGGCCGCAACTACGCCGCCTGCTGCCCGTTCCACCAGGAAAAGACCCCGTCGTTCACGGTCGCCCCGGACAAGCAGTTCTACTACTGCTTCGGCTGCGGCGCCTCCGGCAACGCGGTGGGCTTTTTGATGGAATACGACCACCTCAACTTCCCCGAGGCGGTGGAGCAGCTGGCGATCCGCGCCGGCCTGGAAGTGCCCCGCGAGGAAGGCCACGACGCGCGCAAGGACAAGGCCAAGCGGGACCGTCTGCAGACCCTTTACGACCTGCTCGCCCGCGCCGAACGCTTCTACCGGCAGCAGCTGAAAAGCGCCCCGGAAAAGCAGAAAGCAGTGAATTACCTCAAGGGCCGCGGCCTCACCGGGGAGATCGCCGCCCGCTACGGCCTGGGCTTCGCGCCGCCGGGCTTCGACAACCTGATCAACGGCCTGTCCCTGGACAAGGAAGGCCTGGAACAGGCGGTCACCGCCGGCCTGCTGGTGCGCCGCGAAGACAACGGCCGCACCTACGACAAGTTCCGCGACCGTATCCAGTTCCCGATCCGCGACCACCGGGGCCGCACCATCGGCTTCGGCGGCCGGGTGCTGGGCGACGGCAAGCCCAAGTATCTGAACAGCCCGGAAACCCCGGTCTTCCACAAGGGCCGCGAGCTCTACGGCCTGTGGGAATGGCGGCAAAGCCGCGACCGCAGCGACCGCCTCTACGTGGTGGAGGGCTACATGGACGTGATCGCCCTGGCCCAGCACGGGGTGCCCAACGCGGTGGCCACCCTGGGCACCGCCACCAGCGAGGACCACGGCCAGCTGCTGTTCCGCCAGGTCAACGAGGTGGTGTTCTGTTTCGATGGCGACGAAGCCGGCCGGCGCGCCGCCTGGCGGGCGCTGGAATCGATTCTGCCGGTGCTGGACGACGGCAAGCAGGCCCGCTTCCTGTTCCTGGACGAAGGGGAAGACCCGGACACCCTGGTACGCACCCAGGGCCCGGAGGCGTTGTTAGCGCTCACTGACAAGGCCGACGCCCTGTCCACCTACCTGTTCCGGCACCTCTCCGAGGGGCTGGACCTGGCCACCGTGGACGGCCGGGCGCGGCTGGCGCGGCTGGCGCTGCCCTACCTGGACAAGCCGGCCGGGCCGGTCTACCGCGCCCTGCTGGAAGAAGAGCTGGCGCGCCTTACCCGCCTGGAGCAAAGCTCCCTGGAAAAGCTGCGCCAGAGCCTGCCCGCCCAACGGGGCCGCCCGGCGGCGCCCGCGGAGCCGAGCGCCCCGCCGCCAGCGGACGACTACGGCTATGGCGATGGTTACGAGCCGGCAGGCGATCCGGCAGGCGACCCCGGCGGCGAACCACCCCCGGACTGGGACGCCGCCGCCGTGGCCCGCGCCGCCCGGGCAAGGCCCAAGCGCCCGCAACGGCAACGAGGCAGCGCCGGCGGCCTGGGGCTGGTGGAACGGCTGGTGCTGGTGCTGCTGTCGCACCCGGAAGTGCTGGAGGAGCGCCCCCTGCCGGAGGGCCTGGAAGAGCTGGATATCCCCCAGCTGGACCTGCTGATCCAGGTGGCCGGCACCGCCCGCGACCAGGCCAGCTCGCCGCCCGCCCTGCTGGGCGCGGTGATGGCGCTGGAACAGGGCGAATCCCTGTCGGTACTGCTGCGCGAGGCGCTCAAACCGCCCATGGACGCGGCCACGGCGCGGCGCTACTGGCACGACGCCCTGGAGCACCTCAACGCCCTGGCGCTGGAGCAGGCCCTGGAACTGGAGCAGCGCCGCCCGACACCGGACGGGGCGCGGCTTTCAGAGCTGATCAAGGCGCTCGCCGAGGCCCGCAACCGGGCCCGCCAGGCGCCCATCAGCGACTGACGCCGCCCGTGCCGGGCTCTGGCGCCACCCCTTGTACAAACTGGCCCCGGACCCCATATCCCAGTATAATACGCCGTTTCCCAACGACATCTCGTTTTCCTCGACACTCTTCCAATCTGCACGGGCTTTTTCGCATGACGACTCAGAAACAGCAGCAATCACAGCTGAAGCAGTTGATCGCGCTGGGCAAGGAACAGGGCTACCTGACCTATGCCGAGGTGAACGACCACCTGCCCGAGTCCATCACCGACACGGATCAGGTGGAAGACATCATCCAGATGATCAACGACATGGGCATCAGCGTGGTGGAGAAAGCCACCGACGCCGATCAGATCATGATGGATGAGAGCGCGGAAAGCACCGACGAGATGGCCGCCGAAGAAGCCGCCGCCGTGCTCGCCTCCGTGGAGAACGAACCGGGCCGCACCACCGACCCGGTGCGCATGTACATGCGCGAAATGGGCACCGTGGAGCTGCTCACCCGGGAAGGCGAAATCGAGATCGCCAAGCGCATCGAGGAAGGCACCCGTGAAGTCATGCACGCCCTCGCCTTCTGGCCCGGCGCCGTGGAAATGGTCCTCGACGAGTACCAGCGCATCACCGACGAAGAGCGAAAGCTCACCGACGTGATCGCCGGCTACCTGGACCCCAACGACGACGGCGCCGCCGCCACCAACGCCAACAAAGAGCCGCGCTTCAGCCAGAAGAAGCGCGAGGAAGCGGAAAAGGCGGCGAAGGAAAAAGAGCGCGAGAAGGAAAAAGAGAAAGCCAAGCAGAAGGACGACGACGAAGAGGACGACGCCGACAAGAACACCGCCGGCGCCGACGCTGACGAGGAAGAAGAGGACGAAGGCGGCCTGGACCCGGTCCTGGCGGCGGAGCGTTTCGCCGAGCTCAAGAAGCTCTACGAGAAGGCGCAGCGTTCGTTCAAACGCAACGGTCGCGACCACGCCAGCACCGCCAAGGCCCAGGAAGCCCTGGCCGCGCACTTCACCCTGTTCAAACTGGTGCCGCGCATCTACGACCAGCTGCTGGTCGGCGCCCGCACCCACCTGGACACCGTGCGCCGCTTCGAGCGCCACATCATGGCGCTGGCGATCCGCCGCGCCGGCGTGCCGCGCCGTGACTTCATCAAGATCTTCCCCGGCAACGAAACCAACATGGACTGGGTGGATCAGACGCTCAAGAGCAAGAAGTCCAAGGACTACGCCGACAAGCTGCGCCTGGTGAAAGAAGACATCCAGCGCAACCAGCGCAAGATCATGACCCTGGAAGAGGTCATCGGCCTGCCCGTGGCCGACATCAAGGAGATCAACCGCCGCATCTCCATCGGCGAAGCCAAGGCACGCCGCGCCAAGAAAGAAATGGTCGAGGCCAACCTGCGCCTGGTGATCTCCATCGCCAAGAAATACACCAACCGCGGCCTGCAGTTCCTGGACCTGATCCAGGAAGGCAACATCGGCCTGATGAAAGCCGTGGACAAGTTCGAATACCGCCGTGGCTACAAGTTCTCCACCTACGCCACCTGGTGGATTCGCCAGGCGATCACCCGCTCCATCGCCGACCAGGCCCGCACCATCCGGATTCCGGTGCACATGATAGAGACGATCAACAAGATCAACCGGGTGCAACGCCAGATGCTGCAGGAAATGGGCCGCGAACCGACCCCGGAAGAACTGGGCGTGCGCCTGGAAATGCCGGAAGACAAGGTCCGCAAGGTGCTCAAGATCGCCAAGGAACCGATTTCCATGGAGACCCCGATCGGCGACGACGAGGACTCCAGCCTGGGCGACTTCATCGAAGACGGCAACGTGGACTCGCCGGTGGATTCCGCCACCTCCCTGGGCCTGGAAGAAGCCACCCGGGAAGTGCTGGCCAACCTCACCGCCCGCGAAGCCAAGGTGCTGCGCATGCGCTTCGGTATCGACATGAACACGGACCACACCCTCGAGGAAGTGGGCAAGCAGTTCGACGTCACCCGGGAGCGGATCCGTCAAATAGAGGCCAAGGCGCTGCGCAAGCTCCGCCACCCCTCGCGCAGCGAACATCTCCGCAGCTTCCTCGACGCGGACATGTAATTCGGTATATAACTACCTGCCCGGACAGTCCCGCTGTCCGGGCACCCTTGTGGGAGCGGGCCCGGCCCGCGAAAGCAGGCGCAGCCTGCGGCAACAACAATCAAAACTATTTCGGGCCTATAGCTCAACTGGTTAGAGCAGCGGACTCATAATCCGTTGGTTCCAGGTTCAAGTCCTGGTGGGCCCACCATCTTCCCTTCCGAAGAATTCCTGCAAAGTCCAAAACCTCTCGTAAGACTCTGATAATTAAAGAATTTTATTCCTATCCTTTCCGATAGCATCCTGTGACATCCGACTTCAATGCGGGTATTGCTGTGGGTATGGCGCCCTTGCTAAGGTCCATACCCACAGTGATTTCACCGGATGATCGGAGCCATACCCACAACAAGGAAAACTATGAACAAGGGCATCCATAAACTCACGGACAAAGAGGCCAGGAACGCCACCACGGAAGGCGCCCGGCAAAGAAAGTTGGCGGATGGCGGTGGCCTCACCCTGGTAGTTCGCCCCACCTCTAAAGCCTGGTGGCTACGGTACCGATTCCACGGCAAAGAACGCACCCTCACACTCGGCAGCTACCCCCGCACCGGCCTCAAGGAAGCCAGAACCGCGCGCGACGAAGCTCTCAAGTTGCTCGATCAGGGTATCGACCCCGTGGATTACCGCCGTATGGAACAGCGACGGCGACAGACGGAAACCGCAGATACCTTTCAGAGCATCGCCCTGGAGTGGTACGAAACCATCCATAAACATGAGGTAGGCGCCACCACGCACCCCAAGAATCTTCGCCGGATGGAGATGCACCTTTTCCCTTACATCGGTCGCATGCCGATTCGCGACATCACCCCACCGGATGCACTCAGCACCCTTCGGCGCATTGAGCAGAAAGGCCATGTGGACAACGCGCACCGGCTCAAGACCATCATCGGCCAGGTCTTCCGGTACGCCGTGGGTATTGGCAAAGCCGAGCGTGATATCACCGTGGATTTGCGTGGTCTGCTGCGCTCTCCAAGCGTCAAGCACTACGCCGCCATCACCGACCCCGAGCAACTCGGCGATCTGTTGCGCGTTCTGTGGGGTTACGAGGGCACGCCCACTGTCTCCGCCGCCCTGAAGCTGGCACCTCTGTTCTTCCTGCGTCCCGGCGACCTGCGCCAGATGCGATGGGACCAGATCGACTGGCAGAAAGCCCAGTGGAGCGCCCAAAGAACGAAGAATAGCGACCCTCTGATCGTGCCCTTGGCCGACCAGGCGATCGAGATCCTCCGGGAGCTGGAGCCTATCAATGGACGAAGCCCGTACGTCTTCCCCAGTGCCCGCTCAAGAGCACGCCCCATGAGCGAAAACGCCGTCACAGCGGCCCTCATCAACCTCGGCTACAAGGACACCATGACGGGGCACGGCTTCCGGGCCACGGCAAGGACGTTGCTGGAAGAAGAGCTGCGCTTTCCGGTGGCCATCATCGAAATGCAGATGGCCCACCGGGTGCGCGACGTTCACGGCCGGGCCTACAACCGGACCCAGTGGCTGGATGAGCGCCGCAAGATGATGCAAACGTGGGCCGACTATCTGGAAGGGTTGCGGAACGTCCGCAGCTAGCTACAGGCGAACATCCGGCTCGAAATTAACCTCCCTCGCACCCGCCACCAGGCGCTCATACCCCGGATGGCCCGGGTTAAGCAGGTAATTCCACTCACGGGGCACCACCACGCTCGGCACCGCGAGCACCAGGCTGCTCTGGCCGTCCAACCAACCATCCCCCAACTCCGCCGTGGACGGAGGCGCCGGTTCGTCACGCCAATCGCCAGGCAGGTCGGATTCCGGCAACCGTAGCACCTGGTCCTCCGGTAAGCGCACTTCCAGCAGCGCGTAGTGCTGCAGCAAACTGTAATCATCCAGATGGACCATTACCTCAAGCAACGCCAGAGATTCAGAGCCCGCCAGATACACGCAGGACTTGCCACGGCTGTTCCAGCGACCGCCAAAGCGCCGCGCGCCTTCTCCGTCGAAGACGGTATCCAGCCACTTACGCTTAACCAGCCGATACGCAGTAATCCCACTCATGCGAAGACGCCGTGCTCAAGCCGGCCTATCAGGTCCAGAACGGCCTCCACTTCGGCGGACGTGGCCAACATGTCCACAGGGCGCCGATCTCCCAGCCCCCGCACAGGGTTCGACAACCAATGCACCGCCCGCTCACGGTCACCTTCAAACAGATCGATGGCCGCCTTAAGCACCTCCGCGAAGCGATACAGGCGATCGCTCTCTTCCACCTTGAACTTCCCGGCCTTGGCCCGTCGCCGCAACGTGGCGGGCGGGATCACCAGATACCGGGCCAACTCCTGATGCTCCAGACCCGCCACCGACACCAGCTGCTTATACACAACGTAGGACACCCCTTCCCGCAGCGCGTCGTGCAACCGGGCGCCGCGCGCAGGGATCCCGACTGTCTTCCAGAAACCAGGATTCCTTTCCTGGGGCGCTCGATACTCGCTCAGATCGGCTACCATGACCTCGCTCCTTTGATCACTTGATACCTCCAAAGGGTATCAAATTGAATTCGAAAAGCAATCTACTTCACCGACTTGGCCATCTCCCGTATGCGCCGGATAACGGACAGAACTCGGGCAACTGATAGGGGTACTGCCTTCCCTCCGAACAGAAGCGCTCCTCTCTCAATTCCGGGGAATGCTCGGCAGACCGGATATGTACCGATACCAGAGCCCCTTTGATGTCACAGTAATGCGGCCTCGTCATTGCTACGCCCTCTGGAGTTGTTTAAAGGCTCACCATAGAGTCACGACCAGGCCGTGTTCTTCGGTCATGATTTACGTCACTAGCGGCTTTTGGTGCTTTCGCGACATACGGTTACAAGTATTGACTTGTGAGGCAGGTCACGTTTTTATTCTTTAACGGTCTACCGTAAAGGCCGGTATGACGAAGCGCTGACACCGTGGTACGCCGCGCACGCCGTTATTCAATATACGTGCACGCGGCCTGATAACTAAAAAAATGAGAGAAGTCTTTCCCATGAGGTTGATCGACTATAAACAAGAAATAATATCAGCGCCTTTCGGTGCTTCCATCGAAATATGGGATAAAACGCGACCAGAAGGTTGCGTAGTTGGTGTTTATGCCGTAAGGAGTAACTCATGAAATTGAAGCTTGTGCCTCTAATCGGTATAACGCTTACCCTACTTGCCGGATGTGTCCGAACACCCGTACTTATGGAGTTACCGGATAACGAAGAGCAATCGCTTTATGGTGAGGCTGTAGGGGGGCCAATCGGGAACGGGTCATTTAAAGTCAGCAGCCTGCAGGGACTAACCTGTGAGGGCACATATAATTCACTATCGCAAAGTCGAAGCCTGAGAGTTGAGTTCAAATGCAATGACGGCCGTACGGGACGAGCAATAATAACAAGAAGCGGCACAAATCTTAAAAACGGATCGGGCACTGGCGAACTTAGCGATGGTCAGGAGGTCCGAATACTCATTGGAGACATAGTCCACCTCCGTCAAGGTGGATATTGAAAGGTCTAACCGATGGCTTTTTGTGGGTGACTTTCCTGCACTTGTGCACTTCAACCCTTCACAATCCCCAAAAAACCGGCTTCGTGCGAATAATGGAATCCACTATGTCCGACATTGAAAATCTATGGGGGAGTTTGACAGAATTCCCTGATTTGGATCTTCCCAAAGCTATCTTAGAGGCTCAGTAAAGTTACCTTGAGGCAGCGCTTGGCGGCATGGTTCTAGCCGATGTAAGGCAGTCAAACCCGTCGGGGAAGATAAAGGTTTCTTTCGTGGTTTATCCAAGCATTTATGAAGATATGGATAAAGAAATTTTATCCGTAAGCCATGGCACTGGGATATACCCAGCGACGGTCAGGAGCAGCCTGGAGCCTAATAGCGAAGAAAAGGCAGCTGACGATGCCAGTCTAAAGCAGATAGTAGGCAGGATTTTATCCAGTAGTGAGGCACACCATATTGTCAATAAGATGCGGCTTCTCTCTATGTCTAAGTAGCTCATAACAAACCGTACCAGTCGCGGCTACCAAACCGGTATCGCGACGCTCGCCGCCATACAAGGCGCCTGTTTCAAGGGGCAAAGAATGCTCGATTGGCTTTTAGGTCCGTTTCTATCCATGGTCGGGTTTGATTATCGGAACAAAAGGCAGAAGGATCGGATTCTTTTGGAAGAGTTCCTAACAGTACTCCCTTCCGAGAGCGATGCAGTTTTGTTTCTCAAAGACCACGATATGGGTTACCCGGTACCTTCTTCTTATTTTCGACCATTACATCAAGTAGTTGATTATTGGCTCGGCCCCGACAGGGAGTTTCAAGTCGCTCGTCTAGAGCGATTAAAGGCCTCGTTCATCGAATCATTACAAACGTTTCTGTCACACTACGCGAAACGTTCTGGAGGAGAAGGTGGTGGCTACATCTCCATCGGCCTTCGTGATTGGGAGGACCGGCCCGAGATGCTAAAGTATAAGGATGATCTGAATGAGCTATCCACTGCTGCATATAAAAAATATGAAGAGTTCGTTCGTTTAGCTCGAAAAGAAATTTAGCCGAATCGGAGCGATTCTCTTTAGAAAACCAGGCAGATGGAATCAAAGAGCATGACGAGAAGCCAGTCATCAAAAAAATCAACTAAGTGGCTTCTGCAAAATGTCACTCTCTAGAGTCTCACCTTGTTCAGAGTGCGGTATATTCTAATGAAATATTTTCCCAAGAGGTTATAGATGGAGAACAACAGTCCTGAAACCGAATTCAGCTCTTTAAGCCAGCATCTGAGGTCAAACGGCAAAACCGTGAAGGTTGAAATTTGCCGTGGTGACGATGGCGGCTGGAATCTCGCAATCATCGATGAATTTGGCACGTCGACGATATGGGACGAGGAGTTCGACACCGACGCGGCAGCTCTCAAGGAGGCCAAGGCGACCATTCGAGACGAGGGCATTGATTCCCTGATTTGTACCGACCCGTGGGTCCTGCGGAGTCACTAACACCGCTAGACGACCAAGTCCGGCGACACCGCACCTTGGTTCTTCAGCTGGCGCGCCGAGGCAAGCGAGCATCGGTGTTATAAAAGGCGCTTTTCGCATCCACGCACACCGAGATAGTGGCCGTGGAGGACGTCATTCGATCTCATTTAGGTAGCGCCTGCAGAGTGCCATTACTTTGTTGACAACAGCGTCTTTTACCTCCGGTGTTGCCAGTCTTCCAACGCCGCTATCACCATCAAGTTGAGCAGGATTCAATTCCTGAACCGTAACCCAGCTCAGCCACCAGTTGTTGTACGTCGCTCCCTCAATATCCACGAAACGATTGCGGTCACCGGGCACATCAACGTGCCTCCCTCCCTCGAAGCGCCCCAGGCCTACCCAAAACCTGTCTGATACGTCCAGCCCTACTACCAAATGCATGTTTTTTAGTTCGGCATCGCGGACATCATGTATACGGTAGAATCGGTAGCCACTAGGCGTCCTTCCCCTCGCCCAGCCTTCATAGATCCCCCAGTCGAGCTCACTCCAGCGATCCGGCGATTTTACTCTTTCCAGGCGAGGCTCTTTCTCTAGCGCCTGATGTACGCCCTCGATCAATTCCTCAAGCAGCTTGGCGTGCAAGAAGAAGACGGAGCGGGTTAGCCTCGCCAATGTGGTTACATCGCCCTGATTAGCGGTTACGTGATCCATCAACCCGCTGCTATTCAGTTCGCTCAATGCCTCTTCTCGCGAGTGCATGCCGATAGCCTCCATTAAAACTTCGTTGTATTGCGTCAGGATATGCTGAATGCGGCCTGCCTTCTGCTTAGCGCATGTCCATTCCAACAGGCCGGTTAGCCAAGAGTGAATCTCAGTCTCGTAGCTGATGCACTGATAGCTACCTTCTTCCAGCCCAGGCATATCGTCGGAGTCGGACGGGGCTGAAACAGAGATGGGAGACGGTTCACAGCCGTCTAGCGTCAGATAAAACAGATGTGAGGTTACGGGTGGTACCGCCTCGGCTGCTAGCACCTGCTGGTAGCGCCATAGCTGAGCTTCTTGATCGGCCGCGTAGAGCTTGTTCTCGATCACCAAGCAGCAACCGGGCAGTTGGATCATCAGATCGACCCGGCCATGCTTAGGGAAAGACCGTTCACGCCAGACTTGGGCCTGGTCAGCGCCAGTGTCATCAATTTCCAGCATGGATAAGAAGCGGCTCAGAGGCTCCTTTCCTAAGCCGTGATCCCCTTTCGGATCCAGCAACCACCCCAGTAGCGGGGTGTGCAAGCGAACCTCATCGTGGGCCGCGAAAAGCAGTGTTAGAAGGTTAGGCTTTTCTGTGTACGACATCGCCCGGAGGCTCTGACACAGGTCGGATTCCCAAAACCAAGACAGATCGCTTCCACACTCACTCAATTTCAAACTCCTTCGCATCCAACTCCAAAGGCGCCCTGCTGTACCCAAAGGTCAACACTTGATGGAGATACTCCTCCATAAAGGCTTCTAACGACCCGAACGTTTCGTACTGGTAGACGTGACGAAACTCATGGGAATAGAGGCGCGTTGACTCAAAGCCCCTGGCTATGTAGATCGAGTGCCCAAAGGTCATCCCCATTATTGTGCCATTCAGCATACCAACGCTCTTGGCCAGGCTGCTAATCACCGGGTCTTCCATGATCGGCATCTGATCGACCAGCACTACTCTGATGTGAGTAGGCTCGAGCACGCCCACACTTCTAGCCAGATCGACACCAGCATCGCTCAGCTCCGTGCCCGAGTCCTGAATGGCGCGGTAGTGGCCCTGGGCCCAACGGATCACCGCTGTTCGCACGTTCTGATAGTTATTCATCCCTTCCCCTTCGCGCTAACGCCATCTCCTCTCGATCATCCCATCTAATCGCGACAGATTTTGTCGCAACACCGCGCTCTAAAACTCCAGCCAACGTGCAGCACGCCCGGACACGCTGCCCGCCTGGGGTATCGCGCTCTATCCGAGATTTTTTCAGATACACATTACTTCCATGAGCCCAGGGAATCGAACCCTCGGTGACCACCAACTGGAGGTATCAATGATTCTGCAATGCCCAAATTGCAGCTCGATCCACGTCGGCACCCGTCATGACGCCAGGAAAGCCTGCGGCGCCGTCGGCACGATTGCGGGCGTAGTAGGCGGAGTAGCAACCGGCGCCGGTCGCATGCAACTCGGTGTCGCTCTGGGCGTGGCTGCAGGCCCACCTGGCATGGCCATGGGGCTGCTGCTCGGCGGGCTGGCTGGCGGCCTTGTCGGAGGTGCCGGCGGGGCCGCCCTCGGCGACCTGATCGACCAAACCCAATTGGATTCGCTGGAGTGCCTGCGGTGAGGACATCGGTTCGCGGTGCCCTCCGAGCCTCCCAACGCTGACTGATTCCTCGTATTCCCCTTCCAAGCCCGCTCACGCGGGCTTTTTTGCTTCTGGAGACCACCCATGTGCGATTGCGACAAGACTTTCGTAAAGAGTGAGAAGGGCCTGTATCACGCCTTTGGTCCGATCACCTCGGACGATATTATCCGCACCGCCGCCGCCATCCTGCAGGAGAGCCTGACTCGAGGCGAGGCCCTTTCCACCCCCCAGGACGCCGCCAAGTTCCTACAAATGGCGCTGGCGAACGAGAAGAACGAACACTTCGCGGTGCTGTTCCTGAACAACAAGCACCAGGTGCTCAGCTTTGAGCGGCTATTCTTTGGCACCGTCGATGGGGCCACTGTTCACCCCCGGATCGTGGTGCAGAAAGCTCTGGAATGGAACGCGGCGTCAGTAATTCTCGCGCACAACCATCCCTCCGGACACTGTGAGCCGTCCCAAGCAGACCGGGACGTCACGCAGCAGCTGGTCAAAGCTCTGAGCCTGATCGACGTTCGTGTCCTGGACCATCTGGTTGTGTCTCAGTCCGGCTGGGAAAGCCTGTCCCGGCGCGGCTGGGTCTGAACTGCTCCCTGCCTACTATCTTGTCGTCTTTCCGATCTCGCCCCGCCAGACCGGCTGGGGCGCCGCCTATGACCAGCTTAGTACTGCGCCATAAGCCTTCCGAGCTAGAGAAGCCTCTTCACTGGCTAAAACATCCTTCTTTCCACCGGAGAAACGCCATGTCTTCCAACGATCCATCGCCCTATCGCCGGTTAGCGCTGGCGGCGGACCTGAAAAGCGAGGCCCTGCCTCGAGCCGTCGCCCCGATCTGGGGGGCCTTTCTCTGCGAAGGGCTTATGACATCCAAAAGAGACCCATATCAGAGTGAGCGCTTACTTAACTTCTGGAGCTCGGGCCGCATGAAGCTGATGATAGAGAGCTGTCGCTACTTGGACCGGATCTGGGCGTACAGCCGGCGCCGTTGGGGCCAACTAAGCCCCAAATACGGTATGTTCGAGTACGAGGTCATTTCCGCTTTCGGTGATCTGCTGGGTGTGCATCTGATCTTAAATCATGGTGAGCTCCCATTCGACGAAGAAGCCGACTTGATCATCCGGGGCTTGGTCGACGCTTTCTTTACCCGTGAAGATGCCCCCTAAGAGAGCCAGCGTATGAGCAGGGGAAGCATGGAAGGTGCTTTGCCGCTCGGATACCCGTGCGCCGTTGTCCGTGGTGAGAAAGCGCTACCAAGTGGTTCAGCTTCAGACAATCTTGGAGCTTTACCGGGATCTCACCGAGCAGTCCGGCTTTGAGTTGGAAACGGCTGGCGTACTGAAAGGGGGCCGCAAGCTGTGGGCGCTGGCTCGCACTGGGCAAACGGGCTCCTTGGCGGGCAATGACCAGACCAACGGCTATGTGCTGCTGGCCACAGCCTGTGACGGCACCCTGGCCACCACGGCGCAATTCACCAGTATCCGCGTGGTGTGCAACAACACCCTCGCGGTCGCACTGAATGGCAACACCCATGCGGTGAAGGTACGCCACAGCACCACCTTCGATCCGCAAGCGGTGAAGAAGCAGCTGGGGATTTCCGTCTCTGCCTGGGATGACTTCATGTATCGCCTGAAGACCCTGAGCGAGCGGCGTATCACCCGCAAGACCGCCGAGAAGGTCATGCAGACCATCTTCACGGATACCGGCTATCAGCCACCGGGTATGCCGGTGAAGGCCAACGAACAGGCCATGAAAAAAGCCATGGCCCTGTATGAGGGTGCTGGTCGCGGGTCTGAGCTGGCGTCCGCCAAGAACACGGCCTACGGCCTGCTCAACGCGGTGACCGAGTTCGTGGACCATGAACGCCGCGCCCGCAGCACGGACAACCGGCTGGACTCAGCCTGGTTCGGTAAGGGAGCCCAGATCAAGCAACGTGCTCTGGAGCAAACCTCCCTGCTGGTCGCCTGATCAACCCTGACCGCTTACCTCTCCCCTCACTCTACTTCCTTTTAAAAGAAAACCTGGAGAACACCATGAACCTGAAATGGCTCTACCGCCTGTTGGCGGTATGGGACTGCCGCCCTATGCCTGCTGAATTGGCAGCGGTGTGGGGCGCGTTCCTGCATGAAGGCCTGATGTGCCACCCCGGCGATCCTGGCCGGCCCCGCCGGATACTGGAAGCCTGGGACAGTGGCTGCATCGAGCTGATCATCGCGTCCTGTGAATACCTGGACCCGCTCTGGCAAACGGTCTCCCACATCTGGTATCAGCCCCGTGGCCGCCCCGGCATCTTCGAGTACGAAGTGGTCAGCGAGCTAGGCGAGTGGCTGGGTGAGCAACTGCTCACTACCGGGCAGCTGCCCAGCAACAAGCAGGCTGAGCGTTATATCGAAGCGCTGGTGAATGACTTCTTCGAGATGGGCGATGAGTCGCCCTCGTCGTCAGGGCGCGCCGCATGATGTCAGTTTGGCATCTCTCGCATTCCATCCCCTTCCCTTACTTCTAGCCCCGGCCATTGTGCCGGGGCTTTTCTTTGTCAGGAGAACACTCATGGCACAACCGAAAAGCACGATTCCCACCCAGCGCCCTGCCCTGCGCCTGGTGTCCACCAAACGCATGAGCCGCGAAGACTGGCTGAAGATCCGTAAACAGGGCATCGGTGCCAGTGATGCGGCTGCGGCGGTAGGCATCAGCCCGTACCAGTCCCCGCTGGAACTGTGGATGATCAAGACCGGGCGGGATGCTCTGTTGCCCGCCCCTGATCCCGATGACATTCAATCCCCCCTGTACTGGGGCACCCTGCTGGAGCCGAAGGTAGCCGAGGCTTACGCCAAGATCACTGGCAACAAAGTACGGCGGGTGAATGCCGTGCTGCAGCATCCGGATGACGACAAGCCCTGGATGCTGGCCAACCTGGATTACGCCGTCGTCGGTAATGACGATGTACAGATCCTGGAGTGCAAGACCACTGGCCAGTACGGCGCCAAGCTCTGGGCGGACGGGGTTCCCGAGTACATCCAGTGCCAGGTGCAGCACCAGCTGGCCGTCACCGGCAAGCAGGCGGCAGACGTGGCCGTGTTGATCTGCGGCCAGGAGCTGCAGATTCACCGCATCAAGCGGGATGAGGCGTTAATCGCTCACCTGTACGAGCTGGAGCGGGAGTTCTGGCAGTTGGTAGAAGCCGACACCCCACCGGACCCGGATGGCTCCGGTTCTGCCGGTCAGGCCCTGCAGGCGCTCTATCCTCGCGATCAGGGCGAGACCATCAACCTGGCGGACAACCCGGCCATGGAAGGTGACTTCAATGAGCTGCTGGATTTACGTGACACGCTGAGCCGACTGACCGAGCGGGAATCCACCCTCAAGCAGCGCATTCAGCAATCCATGGGACTGGCCAGCAAGGCTACCTTCACGGAGGGCTCCGTGACCTGGAAGCGCAGCAAGGACTCCACCAGCCTGGACACCAAAGCCCTGCTGCAGGACCAGCCGGATCTGCTCAAGCAATACCCCAAGCACAAAGCCGGGAGCCGTCGCTTCCTGGTTCGTCCCAATGCTTAACCTCTACGACTCACGGCATAACAGCCGGGCTTGGCCCGGCTGCGCCTATGCCTGTTATCCATCAGGAGAATCCCATGATTAAAGGACTCGCGATTACCCCACCCGTCATTGGCCGCATTAGCATCGGTCGCGTAGTGGAGAAGAACGGCAAGCGTCTGCCGGAGAAAGACGACCAATTCACCATCACCACCCAGATACAGACCCGGGACGGCTGGCTACCGCACCCGCTGGATGAGGCCCTGCGCCAGGAGGTACAGGGCAAAAAGCTACGCAGCATTCCCGTCACCCTGCCCTTCAATGATCCGGACCTGAATCTGCGAGCGGAGTACACCTTCTTCGAGCGGAAGAGCGGCAGGCCGCTGTGTGCCGGAAACGGAGAGACTTGCCGACGCCATACCGAGAACGGCCTGGAATCCCTACCCTGCCCATCACCGGACCTCTGTGACTACGGCAACCATGGGCTGTGCAAGCCCTATGGTCGGCTGTACGTCCAGATAGGAAACGATGATGAACTGGGTTGCTTCGTGTTCCGCACCACCGGCTACAACAGCATTCGGACCCTGACCGCACGGCTGCGCTACTTCCACGCCATCAGTGGCGGCAACCTGGCCACCCTGCCTCTGGAGCTGAAGCTGCGCGGCAAAAGCACCACCCAGAGTCACCGGGCACCGATCTACTACGTGGATCTCACCCTACGTGCAGAGCAATCCATGAAAGAGGCTGTCACCCATGCCAGGGAAGAAGCCCAAGCCCAGGTGAATCTGGGTATCAATCAGGCAGAGCTGGACAATGTTGCTCAAGCAGGCCTGCTGAATGCCCGGTTCGAGTATTCAGAGGATGAGGGGCTTCAGGTTACGGAAGAGTTTTATCGCAATGAGGCCAACCAAGCCCCCAGTGCGTCGAAGCAATCATCCGGCCTGAAAGAGGCCCTTTCGGCAAAGGTTAACGGGGCTGAATAGCCCCGCGCATCAGCTCCCAGTAGCACAGAAATCGAGACTGCACATTGTAGTGGTTCTGCGAACATACCTCTTCAACGCCAACTACAAGAGCTCCAGTGATATGGAGCCGCAGCCCTTCCCCACCGATGACGCTCACCAGATCTTAAATTGGCCAATAATGCCGCCAAACGGCTCTATACTCCAACCCATTAGTTTGGTCAGAAATTCATACAGTCCACAGATTTTTACAGTCTGGCAGCCCATCATAATCGATGCTGGCAATCGTAGGCTCGCCACCTCCTAAGCTGGCACCAAACGATCAAGTCTTTTCCATTACTGCAGTCATTCTCCTGCACCCCTCGTTACCACCAACAGCTGTTGCCGTGCCCGGGTAGCCGCCACGTAGTTCTCAAATCGCGCCAGCAGGTCTTCGCTATCTCCAAAATCCAGAATCGCTAGGGCCTTAAATTCCAGGCCCTTAATCCGCTTCTTGGTTCCGAATCGGATACCACCCTCTTCCTGGCCGGGATCAGCTTGACGAGCCTTAAGCTCTACGGTGCCCAAGCCATTGCTTTCCAGAGCATTGATGACTTTCGAGTTCGGAGGCGTCAGACAAATTTCATGGGTGGCGATTTCCCCTGATTCAATCAATCCTTGAACCCAAGTAACCGCCGCTTCGGCCATTTGATCGTCACTAGCACACTTCACCAGCCTTGGCTTAGGGCCATGGAAAACCGAACGATCACCTTGGGTTAACACATCCTCCCCATCCAGATCATCAATCGTCATGCCCTGCAAAACACCGTGAGCCCAGTCACGGATCTCTTCACTTGTGCGGTAGTTGATCTTCAGTCTGCGAGAACGGCCACGCACATCGATGCCGGCTCTCGCCATCGGTACTGGAACCGTGGTGTATATTCTCTGGTGGCCATCTCCAACGACACATAAAGGGTTTCTTAAGCCTTCTTTGATCGGACTAATAGCTGCGATCAAGCGGAGCGCTTCCAAACCAAAATCCTGTGTCTCGTCTACAAGAACATAGCGATACCCAGGGAACTTTCCTTTTTCGGCAACCAACCGGGCTTGGTGAATCAGTCCATCAAAGGTCACCAGCCTTCGGTATTCCAATTGTCTGCGAGCTTCCACAAACAACTTCCATAGCTGTCGCCGTTGCTTACGCCTAAGAACCGGGCGGCCTGAACGTACCATCGTCAGATAGTCGTCCTCGATAGTAATGCCCATCGGATCGATCACCTGCTCAAATTCTTCACGTATGAAGTCCGGATTAAAACCCACATCCGTGGCCGCAGGAGTAGTCATAACCTGCCTCCAAACTGCCTTCAGGTCATCAGGCTCTGCAATCTTTGCCTGTCCCTGCGCACGGAAACAGATTGTCCGGGCCAATTGGTGTAAGTTGGTTACTTCAATCCGATCGACCACACCGGGTGCCAGCTTTGCCATCAAGCCCTTTATCGTGACAGAGAGATTCGTTGTATAGGTCGTGATCAACACTTTTTCGTCGCCTTCACACTGATGGCCCAGCCAAACAGCCCGGTGCATCAGTGCCACCGTTTTACCTGTACCGGCCGCTCCAAAAATCTTCATCGGCCCCTTCGTATCCCACTCCACCAGCTTGCGCTGGTAGGGATGCAAGAATATGCGCCACTCCTCGATATCCTCGCTGAGGATTTCCTGCAGGTGTTCCTCGCCCTGCACTAATACCAAATCCATATTGGTCATGTCGGCCAAATGGCTAAAGTCGCCCGGAGTAGACGGTTTCTCTATCTCATCAATACCGCCGAGCATTTCGTTCAAGGCATCATCCAACGACATACCTGCTGCAATGCCATACAGAATCTGGCTGGCCTCGGGGGGGAGGTAATCCGACAGTCGCTCAAAATCTTCATCATCGCGCACTGCCCGAACTGCGGGAATAAGAGCCTCAGGCACACCCGCCTCAAATAATTCCTGGTTTGATAGTTTCTGCAACACATAAGAGCCAGCATCTGTTTCAGAATATGCCGCTTCTGCTTCAGCGTCGGTAACCGACTGCTCCGCCAACTCCACATCAAATACCTGAAACGTACCCAAGGCCATGTGGGCCTCAAACTGCTTATTCATGCACCACTGGTAAGCTTCATCGTGATGATCGATGTGCATCAGTAGATACGTATCGCCTTTCTCTGGAGCAATCACGATGGCGCGGTAGTCGAGCCCAACACGCGCGCTGCGCACTTTCTTGTCTTTTGCAGCTGTAATCGGCTCCAGATGGATACTTGCCTGGGTACTGTCGCTCTCAAATTTGTACGTAAGCTCGTACACTTTTTTCTGAACTTTCGCTGGGAGCTTGCCGAAATTTTTAAGCACGTCCCGGTGCAGCATCATTTTAGCCATTGTTATTCTCCTCCTTTGTGCTTCGGCAACTGGTCAATACACCACTGCGCCCCACGCTCTTCAATATCCCGGATTGTTATCGCCTGCCAGCCAGCGGCCTGCCACTGAGCTACAAACTCCTCTTGGGTGCCAGCCAAAATGGCGATGGGGGTACTCACATCCGGCCATGCCAGCTCTGCAAAGACAGAATCCGGCAGGTCATCGCTGTAATACTCTCCCTCAGGCAATGCGCAACTGGCTGCCGCAAGCTGAAGGATAAGTTTTTTCGCTGGACCAACGGCATCATCCAAAAGCTCTTGCCACTGTTCATCTAGACTAACCTGCGGGCTTAATGTCGGCTCGGGAATAACTCCATCTTCAACCTCCGATGTTGTGTAGAACAGAGTATTTTCCAAAAACTGAAAAAGATTCATCAAGGCATGAAATCGGCGCCAGCGAAGCTTGTAGGTCTCTGTGCCTGAGCGCTCGGAGTCAGAATCCCCCAGCCGAAGTTCAACATTTAAGTTGGTATAATCAAACATGATAAGCTGCTCGGCCAATCCATAGGTGAACAGATCATTGCTTACACTCAAGCCCTGAGCTAACCAACTCCACTCAGCATTATCCGATTGGCCGGGGGCCGGCACTGGATAACCCTGTCGCCACATCATCAATTTATCTGCGGTATCCACGCCCGGCTGGCCTATCCCTTTCCCCGCCATCAGCATCAATGTAAAACCAACGGCTTCTTGGCCAACCTTCCGCCACAATTCTACATCCGGAACCCTAAGAAATGCTTTAAATTGACTGAGAGAATGACCGCTCATTGAGCGCAGTGCTGCGGTGCTGCTTAAGCTACCCAGCCTTTTGGGAAGAACAACATCCGTAACCTGCTTGTTTAAGAAACGGAAACCCTCCCCATTCTCCTCGTACAAATCCTCCCAGCTAATTGACCACACCCAGTAGCTCCGGCTTTCCAAGATCGAACGACGTTTGCGCAAATCATCCGCCAATCTGGAGGTTGGCTCAGTAGGCTGCACATGCGGTTCAAATCCATCCAGGAAAATAGCTATAGGCCAGCAAACTTCATCGTCTGAAGTTAACATAAAATCCGGTTGGCACTTCACCGATACCCCTTGGGCGCTGCCCAGCTGAGGCTGCAGTTGCAACGACCAGATGCGTCCGTCACCCAGGGTAAAGCGGAACCCGGTTCCACCGCCGATCAACTCTTCACGCCAGTCTTCCGGCTTACCGTTCTCCTGAACCCAGTCCTGAAGCTTCCCGACAAAGCGTTTTTCCAACACGCTATCGAACTTGGCTTTCGGTTTGACCTCATCGAGTTCGGCCTTGGTTTCACGCCCCGCACCAGCTTCAATCAGTTTTTTCAGTAGGCGGATTCCCCGCTCCCTGGAGATCTCATCGGCTCTGAACTGCATGTGATAGGTTCTTAGGCATCGATAGCAGCCGTCCGTATCATCGTCAGTCTGGTGAAGCTCCCGGCATCTGCATGTTTCCAGCGCCGCCAGCGCCCTACGCAGAATGTCCATCACGCCCTCACCTGATCGCCCCTGATCGTCACGATTCTGGTATAGCTCTTTCAGAAAGCCGGTACCGCCAGGCACTGCGTCCATCAGTACCAGATAATTTTGGGTAACGCCCTCCTTGAGGTTGGGCAGAATCTGCTGTTTCACCAGCAAATGGCCGGGGTCTCCCTGGAAGCGCAAACGCAGTCCCAGGTAGATCGCCGCTTCCAGGGTAGAGAGATCCTCTGGATCCACTTCAGGCAGCAGCAGGCGAATGGCCTCTGAGCGTAGTTCCCGATATAGAAACACGCTTTCCCAGGTGTAGGCATCCTCAAGCTGACCTTCGCGCTTGCGCTTCTGGGTTTCCCGATGCCCGGAACAACTCCTGCGGTGGTTTACCTTTTCTCTACTTTCGTTTGGCTTGACCGCGATCCCACAATCAGAGCAGACAACAAACCCCTCACTGGATACCTTCAGGTCCTCACCAAATGCCAGGTCACGATGCTGGTCTTTAAATCCCGCATTTACCTCACGTAAGATCATCGCCGCGCGATACTCGATACCAAACGGCAGCTCGTCATTCGCCACGGCACCGCTGGCTTGTTCAATCGTCTGGTCAAACGAACTGACCATCTGATAAACCTCATTTTCCCGCTCGTCCCCCTTATCCCCCGACAGGCTGTCGTAGAACTCCATGTAGGAAATGGCTTGCGAGCGTGAGAACTCCAGGAACTTGGCCTGTTGGCCTTTAACCGTCTGCCCTTCAATTCCATCAAAACCACATTGCGGACAGGCCGGTGTCGCATCCGGTCGGTCGATTTCGGCGGTCATTCGCATGTGGCCACATTGACCGCATACACCCCACTCTGTAATCAAAGGTTGGGTCTTGGAGCCAATTTCAATCTGCTGAATATCGAACCGGTGACTGTGAGTGTAGAAGTGGTTCCAGGGCGCCAGCTCTCGAATTGCTGCAGAACCACCTCGTACCAACTCAAAGGGCTCGCGAACGCGAAGTTCGTGGTCACCGCTGGTGCCCTTGGGCTTGCGATGGAACACCGCACCGGAAAACCTTACCCCACGCTCGGGGAACGCGTAGTTTGGTAGCAGTCCATGCTCTGTTAGCACTTCAAGCGCATTGATTTGATTGAGCTTCTGCTGCCGGGCGTTAAGGATGCGCTCTTCCCGTTCAATTTCCAGTAGATCGTTCTGGTCAACGCCTCCGTCCAGCTTCTCCTTCTGCCCTTTCAGACGTCGTTTTGCATTCTCCAGCAGTATCCGCTGTTGGCGGAATTCGTTGGCGGCCTCTTCAATCCGCTCGCGCAATCGTTCGGTGCGTGATTCGGCCAGAAATCGCTCCTGGGTGTCCTTTTTTGCATTAGCCTTGAACCGCTCTAGAAACCTGCTTTGCAGCGTTCCTTCATTCTGCAGTACCCAATCCAGTAATATCGGAATGTGCCCGGACTTATTCTGAATCACTTCATCAATCAACTGCTTACCGGTGGCAGGCAGATCGGTCAGAATGCCCTCGCGAACGCCCTGGTCAAAACAGAAAGCCAGATACTGGCGAACCAGCACCGCGCTGGCGTCCAGCCAACAGCCCGGCGGCTCAATATCTCCCGAAATCAATGCATCCGGTCTGGAGTAGAAAAATAGGTCGTGGGGGCGCTGGTTAATCACAGTCAACACCAGCGCCGTACCGGTTTTACGCCCTGCACGGCCAATGCGTTGGAGATAGCTTGCGGTAGTTGGAGGAATGGAGCACAGCATAGTGGTAGATAAGTCACCAATATCAATACCCATTTCCAGCGTCGACGTGGCCGTCAGAACGTTGGGGTCGTCTGCGTGGTTTCCTTTGTTAAAAGAATACTCCAATGCCTCGCGCTCCGGAGTTGCCAGTAGGCCGGTATGCTCGTGAGCAAAAACCCGGCGCAACGCGCCCTTGCGGTATCGGGTTCGGTAGTAATCTTCCCGGTCGGTCAGTGCGCCCGGTTCATAATGCCCTTCGTCATCCATGTAAGCCAGACTCGGTGAACCGGTCCAAAGACGAGCCTCCCATTCCGGCCGGAAAAGTTTATAGCCCCGATTCGGTGCAATGAGCTTTTCGCCATGTGGGTATAAGCGCGCAGCCCAGTCATTGATGGCATACAATTTTTGTTCGCCATCAGAGTGAACTTCAGCCAGCAAACCGGCACTGACGCCAGCCTTCAGGAAGGCTTCAACCAGATCGACGAGAGTCCCATCATCGATGCCAGGCAATTCCAATACCTTCCTTGCCCATTTTAGATGCCAGGGCAACATCTGATTAGGCTTTGCTGGTGAAAGGACGTGATCATGGTCTTTGTTAGGCAACGTACACATCAGGCGAGGTTTGTACTTGCCCTGGGGCGGATAAGTCTCCCGCCCCGCAATGGTTTTTCCGAACGGGTACTTTCCCCAGAAACGCTGCGCCGCAAAGCTACCCAGGTACGGGTGGTTCAGCCCACCACGCTCGCGTTGGCGGTGTAGAATACCCAGCACCCAAAGCGTAATGTCTTCAGAAGACACCGAAGTCAGATTGGGACTGATCCCGGGTAACCGACGCTTGAGCTCTAGAACCGTCTGTTCGACTAACTCTGGCTCCCAGCCCAGCGTCGCACTGGCATGCAATTCCATGGTCCGGCCGTGCGTCAGCATTAAGCTGAATTCGCTGGTCGCCTCCCAGGTTAACCGACGGGTAATATCCGCCAGCAGTTTGGGTGGTATCTGCTTGGCACCAACCTGGTTACGAAAGTCCACATAGTCGTCGTATTCTCTCAAGTCCGTTGGAATCAGCGTTTCCAATGCCTTCTTGGCATTTCCGGGGCGCCCTGCTTCACCCGCGCCCCAGTAATCAATCAATCGCTGCCCAACTTCCGGCAACGGCACGCCACTATCACCGGCCTCATCAATCACATGCTGCAAGGCGGTTCGTAAAGTGAAGTGATAGGTTCGGGCCGAGAAGAAACCGGCTCGGTGGCTGGCATCCTGCACACTGTCAGTAAAGGCTAGGAGCTTCGGATCGTTGTTGAGGACCGAGCCAAACACTTCATCGATGGCTACACTGGATACAGTTGCAGCGCGACTACCGATGAACATAAGACTTTCGTTTTCGTGGCAGTGAGGACATTGCTGGACGCCCCGCCGGCCCCCGTTTTCCGTGGTATAGGGCGCATGGACCATCTTGACGGGAAAGGTCTTCTCATCCGTAATCGGACACGGGCCGGGGCCTTCCCGAACCACCAGGGAACCAGCCGCCATGTGCCATTTCACGGCATCCAATTGCTGCTGACCTGAGCCGGAAACAGGATCATCACCTTCCCGCCATGGACTCAAAATTACCAACGAAGCTGCCGGTGGGCGTTCGAACCCCCAGGCATCATAGATCTCGCGAACATCGTCTCGTAACTGCATGCCGTTGATGCCATGCTGGCCAATCACCGAATCCATATCCGGGTCCCGCAGGCCAACCCAGGCCACCTCCCCGCACTCCGTGCAATGCACGATCGGCAATTGGCGCTTGCCTTGCTGCAACTTATTGTCCAACCAGGTAAACATCGGGTGCTGGCTTACCAAAGAGCCGATACGCCGCAACTCCCTCAGCCATAACTGCACTTGTGTTGGCACCAATGGAAAAGGCTTGCCACTGCGCAACTCCCTGGCCTGGGCAACCAGCGCAAGAAATGCCATTAGCACCTCACCCCGAGCCTGCGCATCGCCTACCCCACGGAAGGCAAACGTCATGTCAGACTTGCTGATCTCCCGCAACAGTTCGAACCAGGACACAGCCCCGGTTTCAGTTACCTTCAGTAGTAGATGAAACAGTGGGTGCTTGCGAATCCACTCGCCCACCGCAACGCCCCAAAGGTCCTTTTCCCCAAGTTTTGGCAAGTATCTTTGAAGTTTATCCGGCTGGGTTGTCCACTTTGCCCACTCCGGATCATCAGAAGCGACAGGATAAGTGGGGCCTCCAAACAACTGCGACATTCGCAAGGCATAAGTCTGAGCATCTTCGCGATGGGCCGGCATGCAATCCAGTGCCGATGGATAGACGTCAACCTCCCGAACCGGGGTCCGTACCACCTCATCGATGCGATAACGATCTTCCTGAATCACCGACTCCTGGGTGATTTCCTCTTCAAAAAGGGTGCTGGCGAACTCGCAGAGCTTGTAGATAGGCCCCATGTCCTGCTCATCATCCCCCCCGGCGACGGTGGCACTGGTTCCCACCATGCACAGCTTCCCTTGTGGAAGCTGGAAGCGCTCTTTCAACCGGCGAATCAAACAGGCCACATCCGCGCCCTGGGCACCGTCATAGGTGTGCAGTTCGTCCAGAACCAGGTATTTCAGCAATTCAGGATCTTCCTGATTGAAGCGCCAGATACTGGTGTCCTTGGGACGCAGCAGCAGGTAATCCAGCATCTTGTAGTTGGTGAGCAGGACGTCCGGCGGATTTTCCTGCATCGCAGCACGGTTGGTGATCGAACGATACGCAATTTTCCCACCGCCTTCGGGGTCAGGAATAATCGTCATCTCCTCGAAGGTATCTTTTTCCGCCCCCTCATCCTTGCTGGAAGTCTGGGACATACGTCCGGTATACATGCCCACGCGAATCCGCGCTTTGCGCTGGCCATTGTGGTCATAGCTCAGCTGGTCCGAGGTCAGAATTTCCTCAGCGAAGCGGTTCGCCTGGTCGGCGGCCAGTGCGTTCATGGGGTAAAGCACAATGGCTTTGATACCCTGGTTTTTGCCGGCCTGTTTCATCCGCAGGCAATGGTCCAGCAACGGGTACAGAAAGCACTCGGTTTTACCAGAACCTGTCCCAGTGGTAACGATGGTCGGCGCTGGCGTATTGCCGTTTCGCGTGGTTAGCCGCTTCCAGCTATGAGCCTGGTGCTTGAATGGCACCCAGGGCACGTGCAGGTCAAACAGCTCGGAGGTGTCTGCTTTCTCCAACCGAAATGGGCGTTTTAGCTGTAACCACGGCCCTTTAAAAAGCCCTTCATCCGGATGGGTGAAAAACGCCTCCAGTGCCCGTTCTGTCTCCGGATGGCGAATTTGAAAGGTTGCGCCTAGATAATGGAGAACCTGTTTTTTGACTTCCAGTGCCAGCGTGGCGGGTAACATACATCTACTTCCTGAGTTCTTTTATCGACAAGCTCGTTAAAACGGCCACACCTTCCTGGCTGAATTGAAGAGCAACTCCCCACGGTTGGCGATGGTGTTTTCATTCCATTCTGCCAGGGGGTCCTCCCCTTCGTGAACCGGATAGAAATAACGGTTCAGGTTCAGCTTGCTGTACTTCGCCAATTCCGATCGCTTTTTCTGCCAGCTACCGTTAGATAGCGATGGGTTCAGGCTCCCAGTAATCAAAGTCAGATTGCCAAGTGTATGTATGAGCTGGTTACGCTGCTGGGCGAACTTGAGCTTCGCCTCGGCGTCAGCGAGATACTCCTCGGGAATTGGCCAGTTCAGCTCCCAGTTCACCGGCATCACATGCTCAATGGTCAAGTCATTGGGCAGCTCCAGATTTTCACTCTTACGGTCTGCCTGTGTTTGATCGATGGCTTCCAATATCGCGCGGACCTTATACTGGGCTAGAGCTTGATAGATTGCACGGTTCAGTATGCTCTGCTTGAACTCCTCATCAGAGGGGAAGCGGACACTGTCGCCTTCACTCGATTGAAGGATGCTCTTGAGGGAATTTGCGGTAAGCGCGCCTTCCCGATCCTGGGTCTTAATCACATCGAGGAATAGGCGGTTGTAGTTTTTGGAGGTGAGGCCGCAGACCATGCGGCGCATCAGAAAGGATTCCAGCACCGTCAGGAACTGATCAAACTCCCACTGCTTCGAAGGTAATAACTGATCACAAGCCAGCAACAGCAATGGATAGACCGTTGCTGTATCAACCGCCTCCAGCCGTTTCAGGAAGGTAGCAAGGCGAGAACCTGCAGGTGGCTCGGCGAAGGTCTGGAAAGCCTGGGAATATCGGGCAAGCGCTTTTAGCTGCTCCTCCGTGGTTACCGGCATAACTGAGAGGTTTGATTTTGTCGGCAGCTTTTCAGCCGGCAGATCCGCCAGCGCTTGCTGGTTTTCCACGTATTCCTTAAACGATTCAAACAAATGCGCAGGGCGCACTTCTTCACGCATCATCAAGGTGAGGTAGTGTTGCAAGAAAAGATCAATCCGCGGGCGCTTGGCGCGGCCCTGGGTCACTTCGGTGCGCCAGAAATCGTCGTCGAAAGCCGACCAGTGGCGCTTGTACAAATCCTCGATATCCTGGGCATCCGCCTGAGCTTTGCGGAAAAGGTAATTCTTGACCAGATCCGCGGGTAGCAGCTGCGTGCCGCGGGCATTCAGGGTTTCGAAAATCACCTGGGATTCGTCGTCGTCATCCAGATTGATGACAACAACCTGCAAGCCACCACTGATCACTTTCCATAGTGCATCCAGACGTTCCTCGGGATTAACCTCCTGCTCCAACTCATCTGCTTCGTCGAACTCACCCGATAGCCAACCTCGAATCTGCTTGCAGAAGTAGAGGTACCCTTCCTGCATTCGATTACCATGAGGTTCGACGGGCTTACCTGAGAAGAGCATTTCCAGGGTTAGATCCGCAAAGGGCTCTGACTCAACCGCACCCGACTCATGCAGCGCCTTGAATGCTTCCCTGTCACGATTGGTCGGCCACACCTTGTATTTCTCATGCTCGTAGTCGACCTTGCTGGCCTTGTTCGTCACCAGGTCGTTGAAGCGATCAAAATACTTCTCGTTATCCAGGCCCTTGGCCAGATCCCGGGCAGCCAACATGATCAGCTGCAGCGTGGTGAAACGTTGCTGCCCGTCGATCACCTGATGGGTTTCAATGGAGCCTGCGACATTCTTGAGCTGTTCCAGGACCACCGCACCCAGGAAGTGCTTACGGTGCCGGCCATATAGCAGCTCGTAATCCAGTAAGCCCTGAATGTCCTCCCACAAAGGCTCCCAGTTCTTCTCTTTGTTCCACACGTAAGGGCGCTGGAACAGCGGAATCTGGAACGAGATGGTTCCGTCGAAAATCTGATTCAGGTCTCTGGCCTTGGCATCCATCAGGCGGGCTCCTTGTTGTTTTCAGTCAAACCGAGGCGTTCAGAGAACACGCGGTAAGCAGTGCGGTAATCCTCGATGCGGTCCACATGGGCAAATGGTGGGTAGAAGGTTTTGGTGACGGTTTGGTTGCCGTTATCGATTTCCCAGCTTACTGTCAGTGGCGAAACGCCGTCGTGGTCCGTACGAGCAGCTCGGACTTCAGTGCCGCCTGCGTCTTTGCGTTTTGTATTGGGGAGCCGTTGTCCTCTGGTGTCGTACTCGTCGACCTCTTCATAGTCCTTCATGACAGGGAACTGGACCTTGTATATCTGAATTAACTCATCAGCAGTGAGATCTAATTCAAGAGCGCATAGAACATCAATTTCAATTTGGGTGAGCCTTCTCATCAAGTCGCCTCGCACGCGAGGCCGCATCTGGATGCTAAAATCGGTGCCATTGAAAGCACTTCTTAGCATCTCTGGCGATGAGCCTGAAAGCTCTATGCTTTCATAGTACTCGTCAAATGCGGTCGACAAACATTGAAGAGCGAGAACGCGAGCAATCACTGCCGATTTAATATCATCCCTCGTGATAGTGGGAACAATTGAAATATCTGAGTTATGAACATTTCCACGCCCGTTTAGCTTGATCACAAGATCAGCAACGATCGACGATACAAAACCCTCAAAAGCTACAAGCTCTGCAGTGTCGAACATTGCGACGATTCGGGCAGCGTTGGTTGCGGTTGAACCCTGTGGCATCAATGCGCCAACCAGAGTCCGCTCATTAGCTGGCTGACACATGGCACGAACCATCAATCGAGGGTGAGCAGTTATTGGCTTGGGTAGACGCAGCAAATCATCATAGTTAGGTTCAGACTGCAGTAGCCGGACGTCACCAAATCGTCGTGAAAATTCTTGGGAGTTCCGGTCTGATCCCCGGCTAGCCAACCAAGAAACGGCTAAAGCAACATCACCCTCCCAACGGGAGAAAAAGCCAAATCGGCGCGCAGTTTTTGCCCCGGGCTTTGCAGGATCCACCCCATAAAGCTTTAGCGGCTCCCCAAGGAGTGCTTCATAGGCAGGCACTTCGTGCTCCGCTACAGGCCAAAAACCTGGCTGCCAACCGCTCTCGGTCTTCAACGGCTTTTGGGGTTTAGGCCATTCAGGGATCGCCTTGTAGAAGGCTTCAAGGCTCCCATGTTCATCGCCTTGGCGGTAAACCGCACGTGGCAGGTAATCCTCGGGGATACTTTCCAGATCAATGCTGTCGTAGTGATTTTTCTCAGTACAAACGGAGCGGGGCGTTTTATTGAACGGGTTAGCCACGTAAAAATGGGGGCCAGAGATTACCCACTCATCTGCACTGGCTGGTTGGTAACTGGGGTTTTCGATCCGCGTAATCAAACCATCACGCTGCCCGTTTGCTTCATGAAACATTTCGGTAGCCAAATACTGCCCTTTTAGGTCACCAAGTCGCAGAGGCGCATTCGCAAATTTTTCTAAAACACGCAGCAGCGGTTTACTATGAACCTGAGGCAGCCGAGCATGTAAGAATGAAGTTCCCTCATCATCCAGAAGCTTGGCGAAGAGATTGAGCTCAGTCTCCGTAATCCACAAAACCCGCTCGCAGTGTCCTCTAACTTCCCATTGACCATTCTCATCCTTGATACCAGGAATAGGGTCTTGTGGTCGATCATGAGCCAGGCAGTGCTTCAGGGTATGGCCGCCAAAAAGATTGAATACTGCCCGAAACCTCACGCTATCTGCGGCATCACCAAAAATATTAATTGAAAAAGTCTGTCGCGCGTTTACATCCGCAAAGAGTTCTTGCTGGCGTTCATTTTCATACTGATAATGGGCTCTCAATCTGGGGTAGTAAGCCTGACGGAATAGTCCCCCGCTTCCATCATCAAACACACCTTCCGGATGAAGCAACCCGACAACGCCTTGTTGTCCAATAAGAGCCCAGCTCTTCTCGATAAAGTTCTTGTAGAGGTTGGTTTGAACACCTGCCAGGTTCGGGTACAAAGTGACATCGTTGAGAAAGACGTTTCCACCCTCTCCCATTTCGAATTGAGCACGGTAAATCTGCACTCGCTCCTCGTTGGTTAATAACTTCGGGCGCTCCCGGTTATACACCGCGGACTTCGCGTCACGCACACCAAGCAAAGGTTCGAACTCATTCAGTAAAGGCGCATCCTTCCATGTCACCTTCAACCATGGGGGATTACCAAACATTAGGTCAAAGCCCTTCGGAGCCACTGCCTCCTGAACTTTTGGCCCCAACACTTCAGTAAAAATCAGCTCCCAGTGATGAAAGTTCTGATCCGCTGTGGCCGTGCGCCCTACTCCAAACCAGGGCACCAACTCACTCAAATGCTCAGCGTCCGGTAGCTTCTGCTCACTGGCCTGGAACAGCGCCTCCAGCTCAATCTCCTCGCCCAATTGGATGTCCAGCATGGCCCGAGTGGCCAGGTCATCTGTGCCAATGCCAAGCAAAACTTCGGCGGCCGCCAGCCAAGCTTCCCGGGAGGGGAGATCGTCGCTTTGGTCCAGAGGCCAGAAATAGAAGCTGCACCAGGTGTCCATCAGCAGCTTCAGGCGCTGAAAGGCGCCGCTTTCGGCTTCCAGGCTGGCTTTTATTCCTTCCTGGCGGCGTAGCGTTGGGCCGTTGCGCAAAGCTTCCAGACTGTTCTGGGGCGTTGGCCATACACTGGAGGTGCAGGCCGTGTCCGCCAGCGCCCGCTCGCGGGCGATGCTGTAGTCTTTCCAGAGTTCATCGATGCGCTCACTCAGGCGCTCCAGTCGAGTTACCTCTTCCACCGACAGTTTGGTTTTGACCTGTTTGTTACGCCAAGTCTTGATCGCGTCACACTCATTCGGCCAGTGCTCCTTCATGAGCTTGTCGTTGGCCGCAGGGGCCATGTCTTCGTCCCATACGAGGAAGTGATATATCTCACCCGGTTGACGATCTTCACCAGGTTTAAGCTGACGAGGCAGCTCTGCTGTCTTTTTGCCGTAGTGTTTGCCCCGCAACAGCTGGTCTTTTTTCCAGACACTGCGGCGGGCACCGATGAGGCTGTTACCGGCACGGAGCCTTAAACCAAACCACGGGGTAGCGGCGGGCTGGAACAAGGGCTGGCTGTCTTCATGACCGTCAGCCACTTTCAGGCGGTGAATGGTGGAGAGCCAGAGAGACAATGCCCCTAACTCAACTGCCACCGGGTTCAAGTCCACCCCGTAAACATTGTGAACAGCGATGTAGTGGCGCACCCGGCGCAGTTCGTCTTCGTAGTTGCTGGGGTCGATGTTTTTGTCCAGTTGCTTCTGCTTCAGCTCCAGATAGTGATGAGCCAGCTGGTCGATGGCTTCCACCAGGAAGGCGGCGGACCCCATGGCCGGTTCGCAGATTTTCAGGCTGAGGATGTCGTCAGCCTGCTCTGGGCCGAAGTCTTTCAGACGCTCTTTCAGGGCCTCTTCTACCAGAGTGCGGGTGAGCACTTCCGGGGTGTAGTAGGAGGCGCTGTTTACCCGGTCTACGCCGTTCAGGTGAAGAATGAATTCGCCGGTGCGGTAGATTCGGGTTTTCTCTGTGCGGTGTTCCAGCACAATTTCCCCGGCTTTGAATTCGCTTTCCCGTGTGGCCGGAACGAACCATGTGGGCACTTTGGCATCGATGGCGTTATCCAGCATGGGTTTGCCGTTTTTGGCCTTCTGGTGCACCTGGATCAGGTCTTCTGTGGCGAAGAAGCCCTTATACGACAGCAGCCCTTCATAGACAGACCCCAGCTGGACAATGCCCAGCTCAGCATAGTTAATGCGACCGATGCGTTTGCTTTGCTGAGAGGTGCCAAGGCTGAGGCAGCGCACGACCTTGTGCAGAATGCGGTTTGGCAGTTTCACCCGCCTTAGCAGTGGCGTTGCCTGAGGATCAAACAGCGTTGCGGTCAGTGGCTGAATGGCAAAGACTTTGCCAGGCGTGTATTTGGAGCGGCGGCCACCGCTGCCGGTCAGCGCCAGCTGTTCACCGGCAGGGGCACCAAACAGGCTTTCCTGCCGGGGCGCTTGGCCAAAGAGGTTTTCATCGGTTTCCTCTTCCGTACCATCCCGCTGCGGGTCGAAGCCGTCGTAGATCAGCTGAAAAAGGCGCTGCAGGTGTTCGGCAATGTAGGTGCCGTTCTCGGTTGTGGTGCCGGGTTCATTCGCGTCCACAAGATCGCGCAGGGATTCCAGGCTGTAGCCCAGGCGGTACACATCGTCATTGATGGGCAGTATGCCCAACTCCCCACCCCGGGCTTCGGCATAGAAGCAGAACAGCAGGCGGTAAACGTATATCAGCGCATCATGGCGTAACTGCTCGGCCGTAATTTCCCGGCTTCCATTTGGTAGCGGTTCTTCCCGCTCACTGAGTTGGCGATAACCCAGGTTATTCTGTCGGCGGGCTTCTACCCAGCCATTGGCAATGGCTTCAATGGCATCGCGCACGGCACCCTGGAGTTTCTCGGATACTCCGTGGGTGCTTTTGAGGCTGCCTTCACGCAGGCGTTCGTGCAGCACTTCGTCACTTTCACCCTGAGGCACCAGTGCTTCGTCAGACAGCAGCGCAGCAATGGCCTCGAAAGTGGCTGCCTGGCGCCGGCCATAGGCTTCGTCCAGATCAATCCAGAGGTAACGGCCCTGGGCAAAGGTGTGGGCATCGAACAGGTATATTCGCCCCCCGGCCAGCAGCATGACCCAGCGCGGAGCATCTTCCTGCTTGAGCAGCAGGGCAATGGCTTTTTCCCAGCTGCCCTGGAACGTGGGCAGGCCATCAACATACTGGGTTCTGGCAATAACATCCTGTTCCAGCGGTTCTTCATCACTGTCGCCGTCGGTCAGGCAGAACGGCGCTTCTGCAATCACCAGCCAGGGCTGGTTGTGGCGGTTTAGGCGATGCAGAATGGGGATTTGTTTCTGCTCGCTTTCCAGAACCAGGCCGAAGGGTTCGGGCTGGTAACCAAGGGCTTCCAGCAGTGCCGGGTGCCAGCGGTTGATGGTGTCGTTCTCTGCCCGGACCCGCAGCAGGGCATCCTCGTAATTGAGGGCTTCGGTTTTGGCTTTGAAGTAGGTTTCGCTCAGGCCCGCCAGTTTTCTCGGTGCCGACTGGCTACCCTGCTCTTTCCAGCCTTTGACCTTGTCAGCAATGTCTTTGCTGAAGCCGTTTTTATCTGCCAGGTAATGAGCGGCATAGTAGTCGCCTACGTTCTTGATCGCGGTATCCAACGACATTACTTCACTCCCTCTACTACCAGTACCAGGCGGGTGGTGGCTTCATCAGTGGCGCGGTAGTGGGTTTCTTCCCAGTTTTCGCGGCGGTCTTCCAGGTACATTTCCATTTCTTCGCGCTTCTGCCGCAGTTGAGTTGCCCGGCGGCCTTCCGGCGGCAAGTTGGTAAGTTGGCTGTCGATACGTTCAGCCCAGCGTTCGAACCAGTGTTTAAGGCGCGCGTTTTCTGCATCGAGTCGCGGGCGGATCTGCGCCCGACGCTGGTCCTTCAGCTTTTTCAGGTGGGCGATGCTTTGATCCACGGCGGAACCGAGAAAGCTCTTCAGCAAGTGGTCAGGCAAGGTGCCGGTTTTGCCGGTGTTGGCCAGTTTTTCAAAGTTCACCTCCTCCAGTGCGTCTTTCAACGGCCGAATCTGGAATTGGCCTCCTTTGCGGAAGGAAACCGCATGGGGATCCACAATTAATGGTGTGCCCGCCCGAGAGCTGACCTGGCCTACGAAGCAAAACAGCAATTCACCCGGTTCCAGGAAGGGAGAGGCTATCAAGGGGGCTTCGCCGCGTTTTTGCAGCATCATCAGTTTTTCCGCCAGCCACTGCATGACCGGATGCTGCTCTGTCAGCAACAGTTCTTTTGACCACTGCCCCTTTTGCGCCAACGCGGACTTAATGGCCATATCGACCCGCTCAGGTTTGTCGGTGAAGAACAATCGCTGATCGTCTGGCCAGGCTTCTTCCGGCATGGCAGATGCGCCGTACACCATCTCGCTGTCTACCCAGGGTGCGCCCAGGCGTTTGGCTAGCTCTTTAGGTGGGGTAAAGATAATTTGCTGGCCCGTGTGCTCCAGCGGGTGCCAATCTGGGCCGCCGACCTGGTCTTTCAGTACGCGGTAGCCCTGCTCGAAGAACTCGCTGTTATTGAGCAGGCGAATACGGGAGTTGTCTGAAATTTTTGTTTCTGGCGATTCGTCATCGACAGGCTCGCTTTCGCCCCCCTCCAGAATATCATTGAGAAAGTCATCGTAGTCTTCATGAGCAATCTGGTTTGCCGCTTTAAGGGTAGATTCCAGCTCGCCAACTTCGGCATCGCCGGTTTCCCTGTCCAGCAAATCGGTGTCGCCTTTCACCAAGCTTTCCCCGAAGGTTTCCTCTTCCTTTTTGGCATCGTAAAGCTGAAGAACACTTTCCCCGGTGCGGGTGGAGCGGTTGATTTCTTCTACCTTGCCGACCAAGCGTGAAAAGAGTTCGCTGTCCCCTTCTAGAAGGCCTGCTTCGGTTTCAACCATCAGATAACGAATGATCGGTGGGTGCTTCTGTCCAAAACGGTCGATACGGCCATTACGCTGGATAAGCGTGATGATGGACCAAGGCAAGTCGTAGTGAATAATGTTGTGGCACTGGTGGTGTAGGTTTACGCCTTCAGAAGCTACATCAGTCGCCAACATCATACGCACCGGGCTGTTTCCGGTACCAAAGGCCTCCACTGCGCCGGCAAGAGCGTTGTCTGACATGCCACCGTGAATGGCAGCAATGGATTGCTCTGTTTGTTTTTCCTGCTTGGGGCTAAAATCCTGCCCAAAGTACTTAGCCAGCGCAGGGGCCAGGTATTCTTGGGTTACACGACTTTCAGTGAATACCAACAGACGCGGACTCTTGGCGGTGCCATCCCAGCCCATAGCTTCAAGTTGGTTAATCAGCAGCTTAAAGCGAGCAGTTTTCTGAACAGCCAGACTACTCAGCCGCGTTAGTAGCTCTTCAAGCTCCTCAATTTCCCGGCTGTCGGGATCGGATTTGCCAAGATGTGCAAGGCGCTTTTCAGCAGTGGAGCGGCAAGCTTCCGGGCTGGAGAGAAACGTTTTGTACATACCCCAGCTGATAATGGCCTGAGCATCTATTTGTTTGTCCAGCACCAGCTGGCGAATATGAGCCAGCTGCTTATAGACCAGCTCTTCCGCCTCAGCGGCCTGGGCTGTGGTATGCGGTAACGGGATCACCTGGCGATCAGAAAAGTTGCTACCCGCTTCTTCTTTCACATCCTCTTTGAAGCGCATCAAGAAAAAGGGCGCGATGTCTCTTGCTTCGTACTCCTGCAGCTTGGGGTCTGGCACTGCAGAAGGGTCCAACAAGCTGATCAGGCGGCCGAACGTTTCACGCTTGCCGTTGTGGGGCGTGGCGGTCGTCAGGATCATGCTATTGGTTCGGCGCGACAATCGACGAGCCAACCGATAACTCAGATGACGCTCCGGGTTAGTGCCACCGGATACATTATGAGCTTCATCAATGACCACAACATCCCAGCGAGTGTTCTCAAGAAAATGGGCGTATCGCCCGATATCTTTGAGGGTGTCCATGGAAATAATGACGCGGTGATAAACCTCGAATGGGTTCTTGGATGCCGGTATTTTCAACTGTAATTTTGAAAGCGTGTTGGAATCCATCCGCACCAGCGGCAAAGCAAACCGGTTCCAGAGCTCAGCCTGAAATTGTGTGAGCATGGATTTTTTCGCAAGGACCAAAATACGCTGCCCTTGCCCCCGGCGAATCAGCTCGCTGAGAATCATGCCAACCTCAATGGTTTTACCCAGGCCTACCTGATCTGCAAGCAACAGGCGTGGGCGCATCTGCTGCAGCGCCCGGTGCACTGCCTCCTTTTGATATTCCATGGGGGTGAAAGCACCCATATCTTCAAAGTTTGGCTGCGGATCCGTCAGTGGCATCTGCCGGAGTTGCGCTTCCAAAAACAGGCGGGCAGTGGAATAGCCTTTGGTTTCATCCCTTACTACCTCAGTTTTTCGGGGATCAACTTCTTTCAGTTGATCCAATTGCGTGAGGAACGCAGCTTCATGCCCACGGTTAAGGTCGTCTACACCGGAGCAGAACACGATCTGATGCTGGTTGTTTCCTGCCGCATCAACGCGAGTTACCAGCCATTCTGCACTTCGACACTCAACTCGCATGCCAGGAGTAAATACTGTTGTCACTAAATTACCTTATAGTTAATGTCGCGTTTTAGTACCTATATCTAACTATGCCAAGCAGCCTAGCTGAAAAAAATAGACAAGCGCCATTCTGGCCCGTCAGATCACATCAAACCGTCCACATCCCGTGCCACCACCCCCAGATCCCGCCAGTTATCCGGGTGGCAGGTAAACAATAGAATCTGGTGGCGCTGGGCGGCATCGTAGAGCACGCGCTTCATGGCCTTGAGGCGCTCGGCATCGCTGTGGACCAGGGCATCATCCAGGATGATCAGGGTTGGTTTGTTGGCTTCCTGCAGGAGATCGGCATAGGCCAATCGGCTGATCAGGGCCATCTGCTCCCGTGCGCCGAAGCTGAGCTCATTAAACTGCCCTCGCTCCTCGCCACCGTGACCCTGGCGAACCAGCACTTCCGGGATGAGGTTTTCATCCACATTCAGGGAAGCCTCCGGGAACAAGAGTTGCAGGTAGTGGTTCAGGTGTTTCTGCAACGGGGCCTGGAGTTGGCGCGTGAGCTCCAGGCGATGCTCTGCGAGACGGGCTAGCAGGAAGTCCAGGGCGTTGGCGTGACGTTCGAGCTCCCTTCTTCGGCGGGTTGCCCGGTCCAGCTCGACTTTCAGCTCTGCGCTTTGCTCTTCCAGGCCTTCCGCACCGGCTGACTCCAGGCGAGCCTGCAGCTGAATCAGCTCAAACCGGCGCGACTCTTCCTGTTTTTCAGCCGCATCTGCGCTTTTGGTGAGACGCTGGACATCCTGTTTGAGGGCAGCCGGGTTGGCCTGCTTAATCTGTGCTTCACGCTCTGCAAGCTGGTCGCTCAGGCGGCGCTCGTTGGTTCGCAGCTCGGCCAACTGTTCGCCCGCCTGCTTTTCACGCTGTTTGCGGTCCGGGGCCTGCAGTTCATTGCTGAGGCGCTCCCACTCTTGCCGGGCACGGTTCAAGGCCTGCTCCGCCAGCAACAGCTCACTTTTCAGCGTTTGATTTGCGGCTTGCGCCCCTGCAAATGCCTCTGCGGCGGATTCCAGCTGAGCCTCGGCACGGGAAGGGGACGGGCTGTCTTCATCTTGCTCTGGTAACGCCTGAATTTGCGGGGCGAGCGCATCTTTGCGCGCCTGTTTCAGCTGCAGCTGATCAGACAGGGCTTCCAACCCCTCCGGTGCCAGCTCCTTGAGGACGGATTCATCCTGCTGGATGGCTTGCTCCAGTGCCTGCAGCTGCTTTAGTTGCTCTTCTGCCTCAGCCAGGGACGTGACTCGCAGCCGGGTCAGCAAGCTCTCCTGCTGGTCGGTCAGGCTCTGCTTGGCCCTGGCGATCTCGGCCACATCCTCGCCCCCCGGCAACACCCGCAGGGTTCCGACGCCTTTGATGGCTAGCTCGCCTGGCTCAATCAACAGATGCTCGCTCTGCCCTGCCAGGCTTTGCCCATCCAGGGTAACGCTGTGATTATCGGTCAGGTCGAATTGCAGCCGGGTTGCCACGGCATCCTGCTGAATGGCCAGGCGATCCAGCGCTGAGACCACCTCTTTTAACCGCAGGATCGTTTGCGGGTCAATCTGCTGGGATTGCTGCTTTTGGCGGTTTTCCAGAAGTGAGGCATGGAGTGCTTTCGCTCGTGCGAGTTTGCTCTTGTCATTAACCAGCTCGGCCTCAATGCCTTCCAGCTCGCGGACCAGCTCCTTGCGTTGCTGGTGCTGCTGGGCCAGCTTTAATGCCTTGCGAGCGGCCTCGTGGGCCTGCCTGGCTTCTTCGAGGGCTGCTTCACTGGCAGGCTTGCGCGCCTCAAGGTCCGCTTGCTGCTCCTCTGCGGCTTTCTTTTCGTCCTCGCGGCGTGCCAGGTCCTGCTGCTGGCTTTGGAAGCCGCTCAGCAACTCGAGTGTGGTCTGAATACTGGTTTGGCAGTCTTTGAACGCCTGCTGGTCCCGGTCTTGTTCTCTTTGCCAGGACTCGACTTCACTCAACCGGGCTTCTGCTTCTTTGGCTTGCTGACGGTAGGTTTCCCAGAGGCGCTCTGTTTCGGCCTGGGACTGCTCTTCTCTCAGCTGGCCCAGCCGATCTACCTGTTGGCGGTATTGCTGGATGCGATCCTGCAGTGCATCAAACTGCTCCTGCAGCGTGTTCGCGTCGGTAATGGCTTTGGCATAGTTGCCCGTGGCTTTGCCGGTTGCGGTCAGCAGCTTGGCTCTCTCTGCCGTCACCTGACTGATCAGCTCATCGCCCGTGCTGCTGGTGACTTCGCCCAGGTTACCGCCAAGGGCGGCTTTCAGGTGCTGGCCGGCATGCTCTACCGGGGCCTGGATTTCCTGGCCGGCGCCTTGCTCCACCCATAGCAGACCAGGAATACCCCAGTGCTGCTGCTTGCTTGCCCCTTTCGCTGCGAATTCATAGCCCAGCAGGCTGGAAAGTTTTTCTTCGGCGTCATCACCACTATAGGGCGCACCATCTACGGTCAGATCACAGCGCTTCTTTTTGAGGAAGCTCTTCACCAGTTTCCAGGACTGCTCCTCCCATTCGAAGTCCAGCTCCACGGTGGGTACGGCTGCCGAATCACCCCAGGGCTGCAGATCCTCCACGCTGGAAGATTTATGGCGCTCGAAGAAGGCCGCACGAATGGCACGCACCAGGGTGCTTTTGCCGGATTCATTGGGGCCGGTAAACAGGTTGATACCTGGCTCAAGCTCCTTGATTTCCACGGGGGCGCGGAACTGGCGGAGCTGTTCGGCCTTGAGGCGCAGCAATTTCATGCGTCACATCCCTGGGCCTGTTTCTCCAGCAGCATGGAGGCGAGGATGGCCATGGCATCTCTGGCGACCTCGCCGCCCTCACCCTCCTGCTGGTCACGGAGCTCGGCGATCACGTCGCCCACGTAGCCATCGGCATGCAGGGCGGCGATATCGTCTTCGGTGGGCTGCAAGCTCAGGCCTGACAGGTCATAGCCCAGGCTTCGGAAGCGGGCCTCGGCTACTGACAGGGCGCGCTCCAGCTGCTGTTTGCCCAGCAGGCTGATCTCCCCCTCCAGGCGCAGAGCCACCACCGCTTGCTCAGGTTGCGTTTCAATGTTGGCGATGAGCTGATCCAGGTCTGATGACACGGCCAGATGTTCTGACATCTGAACCCAGGGGTGGCGACCGATGGGCAGAATCTCCACCTGGGGCTCTGTGCCCACCTCGGGGATATCCACCAGCAACACATTACCCGGGTCGTTGCCTCGGAAACGGTCCTGCTCTGGCGTGCCGCTGTACCAGGTGCGCGGGTTGATCTGCTTGGTGCCGTGCCAGTCCCCCAGGGCCAGATAATCCAGCCGCGCCGTTTCAGCCCTGTCCGCTGCAATGGGGTTGGGGGAGTCCACGTCTTCCGCCAGGATTCCCTGAACACTGCCGTGGGCCAGACCAATGCGTGCAAGGCCTTCTGCGGTCTCCGCCTGATCGAACCAGCTGGTGAGTTCCAATTGGGTATGCCGCTGGGTGAGCGGTGCCGGCAGGATGGCAAAACCGGCTTCGGAGAATTCCAGCACCTCCGGTGAGAGAGCCAGGTGCGCATTCGCGGGGACAGCCCCCAGGCGCTGCGCTCGGGTCCAGACGCTTTCGGCAAGGGCCGCATCGTGGTTACCGGGAATAAGAATCCAGGGGCCGGCGTAGTCGGCCATGGCATTAAACAGACGGCGAATGGTGCGATCCGATACCGTCTGGGCATCAAACACATCCCCGGCCACCAGAACGGCATCGACAACTTCTTCGGCCGCCAAATTAGCGATGCGCTCAATGACAGAAATACGGGCCTCGGCCAACGCCACCGCATCATCCGGTGCAAAGCTGGCGTACTGGCGACCTATCTGCCAGTCAGCGGTGTGAAGAAATCGAGGCATCCCTATCTCCTGTTACCTGCTCTTACGAAGCACTCCGTGCCCCGCTGGCGGCCTTCTTGACCTTGGACCGACCTAATATTTTTTCCGTATGGTACCGACCAGAGCCCCTCAAGTCCCTACCCCAACTGAATCAGGTTCTCTGTATTCTGTCGGCGGCCGGTCTAATCAACTCCATATTGCTTTTTCAGCTCCGCCAGTCGGTTACGATCTCGCTCGCTGAAATCTCTCGTGGAATACAGAACCTCCCCATCCGGCCCATCCAGCTTTTCCACCAGCACGGTAAAGACGGCATCTGCCGGGGCATCCACCTTGCCCCAATCAGAATAACTGTTCGGCGCCAGCGTCCAGGTAGCTTCCTCGCCGGGCTCCAGGCCACCGGAAATGCTGTAATTAAACTGGTCTTCATGCCAGGGCACGCTCCGGTCAGGGCTGGCGATGGTGCCGGAGAAATAGGCACGGGAGATGGCTTGATCCGTGCCGTTCTTGACCGTTAGCTCAATGATCGGCTGCTTGCCAAGGTATTGCCGTTCTCGCATATAGAAGCGGGAGCGAACCACCTGGAACTTATCCAGCTGCTGTTTGGCCTGCTCAGCCTTGTCCCGCTTGGCAACAAGTTCGCGGATCTCGGCCAGTGCTTGCTCTTTCTCCCGGGCTTTGCGCTCGGCCTGAATTTGCTCTGCCTGGGCCAGCACCTGCTCCGCCGTCTTGCCGTTCAGGGCGTCCCGCATTTTGCCTTCCATATCACCCGCACCAGCTCCGCCATTGGCAAACAGGCTTTTCATATCGATCTGACTAAAGGCGATCAACTGAACCGCCTGATCAAACTCTGACCGCTTCACCTCAGGCAATGACTCCCGAACCTTGGCCACAGATTCTTTCATCTTGGCCTCACTGGAGGCATCAATGGTCGGATCAGAACAGCCTGTAACGGCCATGGCCGCCAGGACCAGCATCAACAGTGCATATACTTTCATTGTTTTCTCCTTCGCCCCTTTCCCTAAGTCAGATGCGGCATCCTGCCGCTTTCGTCTCGTCCATGATGACACGCAAAGGCTATTTACTTATTATTGTCATGTCGATACTGAATACATGAACACGTCGCCTTTTGACGCATATCGCGTTTTGGAGCATATCCATGGCACGGACTGCGGGCAAAAACGCAGCGGACTGGCCGCTGCGCTGGGATCTGTTATTGCGCTACAGGCTGATTGAGGTGATCGCCCTCTGGGAAGGACGGCTGACCACCAATCACCTGATGCGGGCCTTTGGCATCGGCCGGCAGCAGGCCAGCAAGGACATCAACACCTATCTGGCCGACTATGGACCTGGCAACTTGGAGTACGACCGCTTCCTCAAGGGCTACCGCCCCGCCGAGGGCTTCCGTCCAGTGTTCACCCGGGGCGTGGCGGACGAATACCTGCAGATGATGCATGCCCGGGAGGACCTGGCCTGCTCCTTGGAATCGTTAACGGTACGGGAGCTCAATACCGAGGTGCTGCTGCCGCCGGCCCGGGACCTGCGTCCCGAGGTGTTGCGCCCGGTACTGCAGGCCTGTCGGGAAAAGAAGCGAGTGGAGATCGAGTACGCGTCGCTGGCGAACCCGGAGCCCGAGTTCAGGGTGATCCAGCCGCACACCGTGGTGCATACCGGTTTCCGCTGGCATGTGCGGGCCTGGTGCGAAAAGAACGGGGATTTCAGAGACTTTGTGCTCAGCCGCATCAGCGATCGACCGGAGTTGGTTCTGCCGGCAGACCACGGCGCCGAGGACGATGCCGCCTGGTGTGCCCGGGTGGCGGTGCGCCTGACGCCAGATCCGCGCCTCAACGACGCCCAGCGCGCGTTGATCGCCAGGGACTACGGCATGGCCCGCCAGCAACTGAGGATTGAGACTCGGGGTGCCCTGGTCAGTTATCTGTTGCAGCAGCTCCGCGTGGATCTGCCGGCGGAGCACCGATCGCCGCAGGCGCAGCAAATCGTGGTGGCTAACGCGAATGAAATTCAGATTTGGACAACAATGTCGGACTGAGAATTCTAAGCGCCCCCAAGACCTGGGCGTTCACGGAGCTGGGACACAAGCGACCGGGCTGGTAAGTCGCGATTAACGTGGTTGACCAGGAACGGCCGTGAATCTCCGGATGACACCAGGCGCCGTTAGTTCCTGATGCTCAGCTTGGTCCAGCTTCACCAGGGCGTAACGTGGCGGTGGATATCACTGATAACATCGTACCTGTTAACCACGTTAGCTGATGATCTCTTCCACGCTTGGACTCAGTTTGCTACGGCTCGGTACCGGTCCATGGCGCTCGCCGATGACCCTTCCGTCTCGGCTCAACAATAAGGCTTGCTCCTCTTTATGGAAAAACCAATAACGCTGTATTGCTCCCCAAATACCAAGCTCCCCGGCGGTATCCCTAATGTGGGAGCGGATACGGCGCCGGGCGCGTAGCAGTTGATCATGTAGCGGAAGACGCCAGAAATCTCGCCCGAATCTTAGATAACGCTGAGATTCACAGGCCGCCAGGGCGAAGACCGGCTGAGACGTGCGCTGGAAGTCGGTGTCCACCCACACATAAGGCCGGAATGCCTTTTTTTCCTCGTCTTGTTCGGCGATTATAGCCGCCATGTGTTCGGTTAGCGCACGTTGATCAAGCCCCAACACAACACCCAGTGCTTTGAGAAACGCCTGATCACTATACTTGAAGTCGAAGTTGCCACTGCCCAAGCCCAGGTCCGGGTTCTCTACCACATTTTTCAAACGACGCCGGCTTTTCTGCGTGGGTGCACCATAACCCATCACTTTTAGCAAGTCGTCAGCTTGATATCGGGCGACTCGCCTGCATAGCTCAATCCCGATGCCCGAGCTCATGTGATCACTTTCTCCAAGGCACTAACCACTTCATTCAGCCCCGCGTCTGCGGTCGGATCGGCGCCGAAGCATTCGTCGAATGCACCGACCACCGCCGCTTTTAAGGAACGTCCGTGTTCAAGCCGGTCCGCTACAGCCATCGCAACCCCGTCATATTCTTCGAAACAATCATTTTCTTTACAACAGGTCCCCATTGGATCGATGTCAAAAAGCACCCGAGAGATGCGTTGCCAAATTTCTTGATCTTCCATAAGCCGCTCCCGCAATTAAAGGGTAGTCCTTACTCGACCCAACGCGTCTGTAGCTTCTCAAGATATGACGCCATTATCGTCATGGCAATACTGGCCACTTTAACACGTCGCTTTTTGCAACACACCCCGGAGAAGAACCCCACCGACTAGCCAATAACGGAGATCTGCTAGCCCCTGCGGGTGAAGCTTCCAATGACGCGCCGACCAACAACGGGCGGCAACAGATGTCGCAAGGTAAGAAATACCACCATGGCGGATTAGCCGCCCTTCTAAATACTGCATAAACATGACCTTCCGGTCTGTTTATTGCTCAATCCCCATTAGATCATTTTCTAATCGTCTGATAGCTTTTCGCCACCATGGCTGGCCCGAGAGGCCGCCTCTATCCCGATAGAGGCGATGCGCGGCAATCCCCATGAAAAAGAACAACATACCGATCCAACGGAAGTTAGAGCTATGGAAAGGCTAGTTAAACGCCCTCCCCACATTCACCCGTTTTTATATCTTTATAGATTGCACAGCCCCGCACTCTGGTTCTGTGTCATCCCGCACCTGGACTCAGAGGGCGAGCGAAAGCTGAGAAGGAAAGATTTTAGAGACCGGAAGCATGGCGGAAAAGAGGCTGCTTTCGCCGCCGCAAAAGCCTGGCGGGACGAGCAACTCAAACGTCCAGAGGTGAAAGCCGCCATGGGTGACCAGCGCCCTCTGAAGCTGTTTACCGAGAAAACGGAGGCCAATCCATTCGGCCTGGTCGGAATCCGGCCGGTGCAAAGAGGCAAATCCCAAGACTGGAACATCACGGTGACCGCGCAACAAGGCCTGAAGAAGAGTTTTTCCATGCGGCGGTACGGGATATGGGGGGCGTACGAGCGCGCTATCCATCAGAGATGCGACTGGATAGGCGTCGACCACCCGAATCTCGACGACCTGAAAATTCGCTTCAACCGTTGGCTTGAAGACAATCGGAACCTATTAGATTTGTATGACCTGAATACTGATTAGAGCCTGCAAAAATACCTCTTCCGCAGAATCCGGAGCGGTTCCTACAGCTCTCAAGAACACTTAGCTGTATAGCTCGCATGCACGGCGAACCTCGTCAGCGACTTCTTCCCGAAGGCCCTGCGGCTCGACCACTTCTACGCTCGCGCCAAAGCCCAGGATCCACCACACCAGTTCTTGCGTGTGTTCAAGGTGCGCCTTAAGAAGAGTGCCGTCGTCGAGCTTCTGCAAGCTTTGGCTGGCATTAATCGGTGTCTCGTAGAGGTGGTCGCCAGCCCGACCCTTGAAGTTCAGCACGACTTCAATGCTCTCCCCGTACGGCAGATTCATCTGGCTATCCCGGAGATAACGATCCAGATCGAAATCCGCCGCTCTGTCGACCTCATCGTCGAGCACCCTGACTTTTCGTAGCCGCTGCAGCGCCAGGTGCCGGTAGTCCTCGTACTGCCAGAATCTCACCACCAGATAGCGTACCGCGCCGCGATCGACCAGCGCGTACGGATGGATGCGTTGGGGCTCGGCGTTGTCCTTGTACCAAATGTCCATCTGCCGGTTCCGGTGGAGGGCGTCATAGACCTGATCCGCGATACCCGGCGCCACCTTGGCCGGCTGCAACGCGAAGCCACGGGGCACATAGGCGACTTTGTCCGACCAGTACCGTTTGCCAATGGGCCGGTGCTTCTCGAACCAGCTTCTGGCTTCGCGAAAGACCGGATCGAGCTTCTCCAGCGCGTCCTTCGCCATTAGAGGCTTCAGATAGCGGTGAACCAGGTCCCAGGTGGCCGCCATCTGTGCGTCCATGCCGGGGATGGACAGATTGCGCTCACTGTGGATCGACCAGCCGTAGGGCTGCGAGGCGTCATCACACCGCAGCATGGCCCCAAACTCGTGGGACGCGCTCAACTCTTCGAGGTAACGCTCCACCGAGCGCTTGCTGATTTCGTGGCCATCGTTCTCCAGCTTTTCTTGGAGCTCCGCGCTGGTGACCTTCCTCGGTGCCCGAGGCAACGCATGCAGCAAAGCCAGCATCCGGAAGGTTTTATTACTGATAGAGGCGCTAGCCGGCATACAACAAATCCCCAGAATTTCCATGTTTTTAGTATCTCGACCGCTGCGACAGATACTGTCGCCCCGTTATCCATACTCGGGTTATCGCGGTCGAACGACGCCGCCTCGCCAACAACGATCAGCGGACGGCAATTACACCAAAACGTAGTGAACAGTAGAAGGCAAAGAGCGATGCTTTATGAAACCAAGCCTAAATCACACCCCCACTGCGGCGAACCCAATTGGCCCACGCCCCCTGCGAAACGGATAACCAGCGTTAGGAAAGCAATGACAAAGGACTTGAATCGACCCCATACCACGGAACAGGCCGGCGATACCGTGGATTTGCAGGAGGAGCACGTACCGCGCCCACTGGCGGCGGTCTGGGGCGCTTTCCTCTACGAGGGGCTCATGGTCTCCTCGCGCAATCCAGAGCGACGTGAGCATGTGCTCCTGCGCTGGAAGGAAAGCCGAGCTGAGCTCATTACTCAAAGTTGCGGCTATTTGGATCGGCTTTGGTTGCTCAGTCGCGATCGCTTGCGGGACGTGGCTTGGCCCGACCGCCCTTTCGAAGAAGAAGTGGTGACACAGTTCGGCGAACTGCTGGGTTACCACTTGATTCTTAACAACGGTGAGCTGCCGGACGAGAAAGAGGCCGATGCGGTGATCCGCTATTTGGTGGATCGCTTTTTCGAGGCGCGGGCTGAACCTGGCGATGGAGCTGATAAGTGATCTCAGCCCTTCCCAAGCAGCTCGAGCCAAGCCTTGCGTCGCTTAGCGGGAAGTTTGCGATAGGCCTTTAGCAGATCGGCTTCACCTTCATTGCGGGCGACCAAGGACTGCTCGGCCGGCAATTCTCGGTCGGCATCCAGGCCGCAGATCAGATCGTCCAAAGAGACATCAAGGACAACCCTGAGCTTCGGCAGCAACCGAAAACCTGGCTTCTCGCGGCCATTCTCCCAAGCGGAGACGGACGCTTTAGTGACATTAAGTTCCTCGGCCAGCGCTTCCTGGGTCAAACCCAACCGCTGTCGAGCGGACTTGAGACGTTCCTGGAAACCTGACATGAGCGGGGCCTCGGTATCGATCAGCCCTCACAAAGTACGGCACGCCCGAACCTCTGTCGTACAGGTTATCTTGACTCTTAATGTGTGGTAAATCCATACTTTTGGAGTTTGGGGATTGTGACCCGCCGCTCATATCAGAGCATCCGAGAGCACTCCTAACCCAACCGGGAACTCCCGGCATGGGTTCGTGCGCCCGGGGCTGAGCCCGGCCGGCGCATAACTGAAACCCGAAACGCAATAAAATAGGGAGCAATAACAATGATTCGAAGGATCGGTTACGGCCTGCTTACGGGCCTGATTTTGAGCGGTTGTGGTGGCGGGGGCTCGGATTCGAGCGCTCCGGCGCCAGACGGCGGTTCCGGCACCTCAAACAACGCCCCGGTTGCTCAGGTCGGGGCCGATCAAAACGTCAAAGTCGGCGACACCGTCACGCTGGATGGCAGTGCCAGCCGGGACCCCGACGGCGATACTCTCAACTACCACTGGGAAATCACCACGCTACCGGAGAGCAGCGCCGCCACGCTGACGGAAGTAAGTACTCCCAAACCCCAGTTCCCTGCGGACGCGGCGGGCCGCTATGTCGTCACCCTGGTCGTCAACGATGGCCAGGCCGATAGCGAAGCCGCCTCGGTTGAGGTGGTGGCTGCCGTCCAGAACAGTGCTCCGGTAGCTGACGCCGGGCCGGATCAGAATGTCGCCACGGGAGCAGCCGTCCAGCTCGACGGCCGCGATAGCAGCGACGCAGATGGCGATACCCTGACTTACCAGTGGTCCTTCACCAACCGTCCCGCGAACAGCACCGCAGACCTGCAGGAAGCGGACACCGTCCAGCCCTCCTTCATACCAGATCAGGATGGCGAGTATCGCCTCGCCCTGGTGGTCAACGACGGCCTGGTCGATAGCAGCGCGGATGAGGTCGTCATCATGGCCACCACTGCCAACAGTGCTCCGGTCGCGGACGCGGGATCGGACCAAAACGTCGTCGAAGGTGACATCGTCACTTTGGATGGCAGCAATAGTAGCGACGCGGACGGTGACGCCCTCAGCTATCACTGGCGTTTCGTGTCACGCCCTGGTGGCAGCGCCGCCACGCTGGGTGATACCGAGACCGCTCGGCCCAGCTTCCAGGCGGACGCCGCCGGTGATTACGTGATTGAACTGATCGTCAACGATGGGGAAGCCGACGGCACCCCCGATAACGTGACCGTTACCGCTGCGGAAGCAAACTCCGTGCCCGTCGCAGACGCCGGTGCCGATCAAGCCGTTGTCGCGGGTGACCGGGTCACGCTGGACGGTCAGGACAGCCGGGATGCGGATGGTGACCGGCTGACCTATCAGTGGCAGTTTGTGTCCACTCCCGATGGCAGCTTGGCGTCCCTGGAGGACGCGGACACCATGGTGCCGTCTTTCGAGGCGGATCTGCCCGGCAGCTACGTGATCAGCCTGGTGGTCAGCGATGGGGAGGATGAGAGCGAAGCAGTCCGGGTTACCGTCACTGCCACCGAGCGTAACGCTGCCCCCATCGCCAACCCTGGCGACGACCAGGAGGTGGTGGAAGGTGAAACCGTGCGACTGGACGGGTCCGCCAGCTCCGATGCGAACGGTGACGAGCTGTCTTACCAATGGCGCTTCGTCAGCCGGCCCGACGGCAGCTCCGCCTCCTTAAGCGATCCCGGCAGCGCGTCCCCGGAGTTCGTTGCGGATCAGCCCGGCACCTTCGTGCTGGAACTGGTCGTCAGCGATGGGGAGCTCGACAGCACCGCGCAGACAGCGACCATCACGGCCACGCGCGCTAACGTGAAGCCAGTGGCTGATGCCGGCGCCGATCAAGCGGTGGTAGAGGGGACAACCGTTACCCTGGATGGCAGTGCCAGCAGCGACGCGGACGGCGACACCCTCACCTATACTTGGCGCTTCGTATCCACGCCGAGTGGCAGCGCGGCCGCCCTCTCCGACACCGGTGCCGTGGCCCCAACCTTTACCGCTGATGTCGCTGGTAGCTACCTCGTAGCATTGGTCGTCAACGATGGCGAGAAGGACAGTGCGGAGGACCGCATCACCGTGACCGCTGCGGAAGCCAACGCGGCGCCAGTGGCCGATGCCGGCCGTGACCAGAATGCCATGACCGGAACCCTTGTCACTCTGGACGGGTCCGCCAGCTCCGATGCGGACGGCGACACGCTGGTGTACCAATGGAGCTTTGTCTCCCGGCCTTCCGGGAGCGCCGCGACACTGGTCGATGGGGCCTCTGCCACGCCTGCGTTCACCCCGGATCTGGACGGCACCTATGTGTTGGAACTGGCGGTCGACGACGGCGAGCTGGAGGACACAGACCGGGTCCAAGTGACTTCGGAAACCGCCAATAGCGCTCCGGTTGCCGACGCGGGGGCGGATGACACCGTCTACACCGGCAACCGCGTTGAGCTCGACGGCAGCGGCAGCTCCGACGCCGATGGCGATACCCTGACCTACGCCTGGTCACTGACCAGCCTGCCCGCCGGCAGCACGGTTTCATTGCGCGACGCCGCCACGACCAGCCCCTCCTTCACACCCGATGTCGCCGGGGATTACGTGGCCAAGCTGACCGTGAATGACGGGGAGGCCACCAGCGAGGAAGACACTGTCCGCATCACCGCTCTGGAACCGGCTTTGGCCATGGAGCAATACGACGAAGGCGATGTGTTCAATCCTCCCTCCTGGCGGGACGTGGGCTTGCCCTACACCAGTAACACCTCAAGCAACCGGACGTGCACCGGCACCTGCGGCACCATCGAGCTCGCCCGGTTCCGGCTGGAAGCCCAAGGAAGCAGCTACACCCTCCGCAACGTCCAGGTGACAAAAGTCGACGGCGGGCCTCTGCCAGCCGGCCTGAACGCTCGCTTCTCTGGAATCAGCAGCGGGCAAACCATCGAGGCCGATGAGACGTTGTCGTTCAGCCTGCTGGTGGAGCACGTTGATGCGTCCGTGCAGGTCGAGTTCGCCTTCCTGGTGAATGAAACCGGCGACGCCTTCAGTAGCCGCTACACCCTTAACCTACGCTAGCAACGACAGGCCTCATGCCGCTGGCATGAGGCCTTCAACGCTACGTACTGACCTCGCATTTGATAACGGTGGACACCAGAGCTATATTTTTCGGCCTTCAAAAGAAGCCAATAATAATCAGTGAGTACTGCACAGGGGGATAAATCGTGCTCGATAAAGCCAAAAAAGGCCTAACTGCTGCCCAACGGGCCGCTGGCCAAGTCTACGATGAAGCAAAGGACCGCGCGGAAGGCGCCTACGAGATCGGTAGGAACTCTGTAGAAGGAGTCTATGACGGTGTTCGTGACAAGGTCATAAAGGAACCGGCCAAGACCCTTACCTCATGGTGTTCTTGGTGCGGCACCTATGGCGATCATGTTTTAAGCGTTAAACGCACCGTGGGCCGGTCTACATACGTCTGCCAGAACTGCGGGCTGAGCACCCTACCCTGCCGGTTCTGCGATAACATGGCCAAAGCTGTCTCAAAGATAGACGATTCAGAGCCACGGGGAGGTAAGAAAAACAGAGTATCTCGGTTTTTTAAAGATAACTGGAATCACGAGCTTTGCGCGGAACATGACGGCAGCATACCGAACTTCGAGCGCGCCCACGATAAAATCAGAGAGCTCGGTGAGTTCAGGCGGTTGATGGAGCCCAAATCGCGCAACCTCTACGGACTCGCCAAGAACGCCAGCATCATCTTCGGTGGAATGGCGGCTGTCGGCACCGGCGCTGCCTTCGTGGCTCCCGGTATAGCAGCGGCTTTGGGATCCGCCGGCATTCTAGGTGCCGCCAGTACAGGAACGGCAATTTCAAGCCTGAGTGGGGCAGCGCTCACCAGCGCCTCGTTGTCCGCCATCGGACCAGCGGGATTTAGTATTATCACAGCCACCGGGGCAGGGCTGGGAGGACGTGCCGGTTTCGGCATCGCCAATTCCTACCTTAAGGACATCCCGGACTACGGCTTCTTTTATCGACGGCCTCCCGTAAAGGACAGCGGCCACCGGATAGTCGTCGTAAACGGCTTTATGACGGAGGAAGATAAAGACGGCCATGACTGGTGCGAAGGTCTGGAAGGTTATTCCGAGGACAGTGGGCTCTGGTATTTGTCCTGGGAATCCAAAACAATGCTTAAACTAGGTAAGGCCTTCTCAGGCACTGGAGGGTACTGGATGTCAAGGTCTATGGCCGCCAAAGCAGCCAGCTTTGGGTCAAAACAAACTGCCAAGAGCGTGTCCTTGGTTGGCCATGCTCTCACGGCGAGTGAAATTGCCAGCAATCCTTGGCACTCAGCGATGCTAAACGCCCAAAAGGCCGGTACTTTGCTGGCCGAAGCCATAAGCCGCACGGAAGGGCAGACGTTCACACTCATGGGTCACTCGCTGGGTGCTCGCGTGGTTTTCTTTGCGCTACGGGCCCTGGCCACCAAAGATCCCGAGAAACGCTTTGTTGATAAAGCCATTCTCATGGGCGGTGCTGTTGGGCGAACTGATGTCGAATCCTGGGATTCGGCTGCGTCTGCCGTCTCAGATGGGATTTATAACTGCTACTCCAAAAAGGACCAGATACTTCGAGGTCTCTATCAATGGGCGAACGTACGCATATCGAAGCCCGCTGGTCTCGGCCCCGCATCCTGTTCGTATGATTCAGTCCGGAATATCGATTTTTCCGATCTCATTGATGGGCACAACGCTTGGAAGCCCAACCTGAAAGAAGTGCTCGCTCGGCTGCAGGTGAACTAACTTCACTCGTACGTGCGGGCAAACTGGCCTGCCATGGCAAAGCGGCGTGAGACTTAGCCGCGCAAAGTAAGTAGCCGGCCCCGGCTGAACGGGGCCGGTCAACGATCAAATCACGGGCGGGATCTGACCGATAAAGAAGATACCGCCGGTCCGATCCGCAGTGGGCGCCACGGCAATCAAATCCCCATCCTGCGCAATCGCGATGCCCTGCAGTGTCTCTCCATCATAGGTACAGGTACCACCGTCAAACGTTACGTTCAGGTTATAGACGTCGCCACTTTCGCGAGGGGCCACTGTGCCGTTGAACGTGCATCCGAAGTCGTCCACGCCTGAGAAGTTGCCCTGAGTATCGATATCAACCTCGGCATCGCCCTGGCCACCCGGGTTCAGGGCCGTACCCTCATAGGTGCCAGCATCCTCGGTCAGGTCCGGAGTCTGCTCGTAACTGTCTTCATAGGCCAAGCTGAACCCGACCTCGTCCCCGCTTCCGTCCTCCACGACTTCACCGGTAAGGTTCTGCTTGCGCGTAAAGGTCGCATCCAGGCTGCCTTCATAGACTTGGCCATCCACGAAGTTGAAGTCTCGGGCGTTTGAGGAAGTGAAGCGGTCGCCGCGCGCGGTGCCCCGGCCTTGAACAACCCCTTGAAGCTGATAGATGCCGCCACTGTCCTCGCCATACAGAACGTAGTAATCACCATTATCCAGCACCACGCCGATCAGTTGCGCGCCAAGGTCGCTGGTCCCCGCGTAAAAGCCCTCTGGCGCCGGGTCGCTCGTGTCGGGCAGCATGCCGCCGGAATCGCTACTGCCGCCACCACAGGCCGCCAGCCCCACAACCAGAGGCACGGCCCAGAGCGTTTTGCCGAGTGCGTTTAACACCTTCATTGCGTTCTCCTTTTTATGGTTATCAACTTCCATTACCGCCTCTCCGGCGGCGTTTATCAGGCCTCCACCCAGGTGAACCTCTCCGGGCTCAACGGGTGGCGGCCATCCCACCGATACGCCGCCAACCGGCCCCCTTGCCGGGCGGCGACGCTATAATCAAGGCAAGCCACGTCCGCCGTGAGCGGGCGCGGCTCGCCACGCAACCAATAATGACCAATGAAAACCGGCTTCTCGCCGTCATAACCAGGCAGCAGCCCATCGGCGACGGGCGTATCCGGGACGCTGGCCAGGGTGATCTCGGGAACCAGAGCCAGGTCTCGATAGCTGGCAGGCGAGTCCAGCCACCAGCGCGTGCGGATCTCACGGCGTGGGTGGCCGTCCTTGTCATGGAAAGCCGCGCCGTCCGGCAATGCCACCTCCAGGCCTTTGAGAACGGTTTCCACCGCCTCGAACAGAGGCTCGCCCTTGGTGGCAGCGGCGACCCAGGCGTTGTCGCGCAACCGGCCGCCACGGTCCAAATAGGGCCTGAGGCGCTCGAGCTGCTCCGGGTGCCAGCAGGCGTGGACGGCGCGCAGTTCAGGGAGCTCCAGATAGAGCGGCAGGGTACGAAACCAGTCCAGCATCTCGTGGTGGAGGCGGGAGTTCTCTTCCACCTGGTCCAGAAATGCCCTGTGTTGGTGTCGGTTCTTGGCGGAATGCGGGCGCAGGTAGGCACCGGGCTGGTGCGGATCAGGCGTAGCCCAAGCCACGGCATTGAATTCGTGGTTACCCATGATCGCCAGCGCCTCGCCGGCATCCACCATGGCGCGCACGATACGCACCACCTCCACCTGCTCCGGCCCCCGATCGATGTAATCGCCCAGGAAAAGTGCGCGGCGGGAAGGGTGGCGCCACACGCCGGCGGACTCCACATAGCCCAGCCGGTCCAGCAGCCGCTTCAACGGCCCTGCGTGGCCGTGGATATCCCCAATAATGTCGTACACGACTTCCCCCAAAATGACGTCCTGTCCGGGGCAGAGCTTAGGCGGTTGGCGGTGGAGGGTGAAGACTGAACGGACGAACAGGTCGCGAATCGGCGCAGAAGGCAGGTTAGTCACTGCTTTTGTGACTATCCCGCTCCTCTATCCTGGCCGCCATCCAGTGGTCGACCTCGTCCGACACCCAGGCAACAGCGCGCCCACCCAAAGAAACGGATCTTGGGAATTGGCCGAGCGCCATTCGATTGTAAATAGAGGACCGGCAAAGCCCGGTTATAGCAATCACTTCCGATAGACGCATGAATCGCATTCGATGCCTCTCCATAATCGGGGCACAGGGCCAGCCAGACAATCAGCGAAGAAACCGGAAAACCACGGTACCTGTTTAAGAAAACCTGCTATTTCCGCTACGTGTAGCGGAATAGCGGCATTTTACTCTATCCCTTTATCTGACCGCACCAATATCGGCCCATGCCCGACGGCAGGTCAGGCCTTTTATCAGTGCCCAGCCCGCTGCGTAAGAACGTACACCGGATCCCCATAGTATAGAGAGGGGAAACCAGCATTCATGGGGCTCTCAGAACCACACAGGCCCATCGAAAGCCAGGACCTATCTATTCTTTAACTTTGATTAATATAAATAATGGCCACTCTACCCCGCTTATCTGTAAAAGCCCCCCTCCTCAATGGCCTGTTCTGACTACCCAGCGATCTCACCAAACCATCGGAATCTGGAGACAGGTATGTGCGAACAGCACCACATATCGCCTGAAGCGCAGCGCCAACTTGATGCTCTAAGCCACTTCCATCTAACCCGAGACAAGGGTCTGGACGTCTACAACCCAAACGACAACGCGGACACCACCTACCTCGTGAATCCACCGCATTCGGCGGAGGCGCTGCGGGACGTTACCAAACTGCTTGACGAACTACTCCACAAGAAGCGACTGGTTATCAGCCGACGCCAGGAAACCGGCCAGGGGTTGATAAAGCGCATCCGCAACGAGAAGACGCGGCTGGTGGAGTCCTGCGCGTTGCTCACCAGGGACTACTTTTCAGGCTATGAGATTGATCGCGATATTGACGTTCTACTTGGAGTAAACGAGAGGATGGGTGTTGGCGCACTGGCAGGGCTCCCTTTGCACACCAACATAGATGGGAAGACAGTACATGAGCACTACCTTAAGTACCTGCGACAGATCAGGCAGTGGCTTATCACGCCCGAGATGCGGAGATACAGAAGCAACCTCAGGGTCAGGAGACAGAGGCGCGTTGAAGCCATTGACGCGGCTGTGAAGGACGCTCTCTCTTTATGCAGACGAGCACGCCTGATACGTGTCGACGGCAACTATCTTCAATCAGTCAGGCCCACGGTCACCCCCGACCGTATCTCATCGGATCTAGACCGAATGGTGAGAAACATGCGGCACAATAAGCGTCATTTCGGCGGGCTGGTGCTAGCGGTCCTGAAGATCGAATATGGGCCAGAGAAGGGATACCATTGGCACGGCTATTTCATCTATGACGGCGACCTGGTGCACAAGGATATGCTCAAAGGGAAATACATCCTTAACTACTGGATCAAGGTGGTCACGAAGGGGGACGGCAGCGGCTTCAACGTGAACAGCGCCAGTGCCAGGCACCAGCTCGCTAGCAGACTGGGGATACATGAGGGCCACTTGGCTATAGGGGCGTTCCGGCCAGGCGATCCTTTACAACATGCGAATCTAAATACGCTTGTCAACTATCTCGGAAAAGAGCAGCAAAGCATAAGGGTCACTCAGGACACGAGGATTCGCTCACTGCGAATCGTTCGGGGGCCGAGATATAGAGGTATCCGCACGAATACCGAGATTGACCAGGACACCCTGTCGCGCAGGGCGTCCTAAGATGCCTATTAAACGTAGGCGGCAGCAGGGGCAAGCCAAATCATTTCTTTCCTAGTGTTTGGGCAAGGGTATATCGATAGCTGACCGTCGAGCCTCAACTTCTCCAGCGCGATATAGAACCTACGGTCTTTCCTGAGACTGTTAGGACAGATTTGCCGCGCCGTATTCTTAGGCAAATGCCATTGGTTCATAGAGCGATATTTATCGAAGAATTGGTTGAGGGTATAGGCATCTAATTCCTCCTGAGGAGGCTTCGAAAAGACCTTAACGTAATCATGCGAACAGTCTCGGCAAACCTCCATTGCCACTCTCAACGTGTCAACAGATATACCTCCATCAAAACCTTCAAAGAGGTGGAGGAGCGCTGCCAGTCTAGCGATCATCTCCGCCAGCTTAGAGCCATGGTCCTGCACCTGCTCGTAAAATCCTCCAGGAGACAGCTGGCCCTCAATCTGATCAGCTGTTTTCACCCATAAATCGGCTGCTTCAGGGGTAAATTCAAGAACCTTACGTTTAAAACCCGGATCCTTCCAAGCAGCATGAAGTTGGTCGATCAACTCAATCATCCTCTTATTGTACTTAGCGATGTGATCAGTTGCGTGGGATCGCCCATTCGAGAAGCGCTGCCCCATAGTCGATTTGTCATAGCAGATCAAAAAGCGTGACCAGTGCCCGGACCCATATACTTTTTCCCATTTCTTTCCGGTCGCACCTTCAAAAAACACAGGCTGAATCATCACTGACATCGTCAGCCTTGCGCTTTTAATTCTAAGGGACGGCTTATTGACGCGGGTTATCGTGACAGAGTCTCCACTGTGCAACGCATTCATGTGAGGAACACTGTCGTAAACTCGCCCTTCGGTCATGACCGACCCTTCACTTGTAACCAGTCCTCCCACACCGGTTTCATGAATGCCGGACAACATAGCCATTGGCGTAACGTCTTCATAGATTAGTATAAGCTTACGGGGCCGCACAGGCCGGGCCGCTATATGACTCTCTAGTTCGTTTTTAGCGGATGCGTGACCAGACCGCATCGCCCTCTCGAGTTTCCTTTGCTTCGATTTCCATTCTGAGAGGTTGGCCTCGTACTCATTAAGGTCCTCAGCGAAGAGGTCCTCCACAATGTCATCGTTTCTCCGTATAGTCTCGAAAAAGCAGCGCTGTACTGCCGACTTCCTCTCGCCTGATCCAGCGATCGTCAACGTAGCAAGCGATACGGGACCGACGACCTGGTGCGGCGTCTTTACATCTACGAGGTACTGACCGACGGTGGAAATCGCGCCAAACGCCGCGATCTCGACCATCCGTCGTGGTGCCTGGAAGAGCAGAGTCGCCTCGTGAATGGCTTCGCCAAGCAGTGGGAGACGATGGATGATAAAGTGCGCGCGGTCATGCGGAATTAGATCGTCGCTCATGCCATCACCTCCTTGCCTGCCTGGGCATTCACCCAGCGTATGACATCAGCCTCGTACCACCCGCGAGCTCGGCAACGGCCTGAGTTACCGATCTTAAATCCCTTGGGGAAAGTCTCATCGTAGTATGGGGAGCCAGGGTCAAGACGTGCGTAAATCGAGGACTTCGATAAGCCCACCATTCGGCATAGGGCCTGCATCCTGATGACATGGTTTTGGTGCTTTACTGGTTCGACCACAGTGATCTCCTAATCTTTATATTGGAGATCAGACGGTATCGGCGAAGCCGCCTCCAAAAAGAGGGAAAAGGGGGAAAATACTGCGACCCCGAATTTTTATTCCTTCATAATCAATGGGTTATGTGTGAATCATTTAAAAATCTCTTTTGGGATAAGGATGTCATACAACGCGTCCGACGCTTCCTCTGCATCTATCTTGTAAAATTTGAGCAGCTCATCCATCTTCGTCTTCATGTCCATGCGGCACAGCTGCTCCTGTTTTCTTATTTCTATTAGCTTCCTGACTATTTCGAGAATAGAGCGAATATGCGTACTTAATATGCAATTATCTTGGTCATGTTTCTTTTTATAAAGAGATCTGGATGAGTCCACACTTCTTCGAATCAGGGGCGACAAGACATCGGCCTTTTTACGCCCTATTACGCCGTCCTTTTTCAAAAGAGTCTTAATTCGACCGGCATTACACTCCGATTTCACTTCAGTTTCTTGCCAGGAAAAACGTGCTGCGGCGACCACATGAGCTAATTTATAAAAGGTAGACAAATCAATGCTGGAGTCAACCTGTTGTCGAATTAAATTATCGGCATATTTTCTAGATTCCAACCATTTTTCCTGCTCTTCTTGATCCGACAGAGCCACTACCGAGAAGTCTCTATCATCAAGCAAAGCTTTAACATTTTTCTCGAAATCCCGTATTACTTTTCCTGCTTCGCCTTCTCTTTCTTTACATAGTCTTTCTAGAACCTCAATTCCATCGACGAATAGGATGTGCAAATCATCTAAGTGGACGTCCGTTGCTGCAGGTTTTTCGTACCCCCGCCCTGGATAAAATTTGGGGTAGCGCAGCGGGTTCGCAGGACTCTTCGGTGGAAAGAAGCTGCTGTCGGCCTCTTGTATGCAGATGGGCTGATCGTATACCCCTAGCCAAACCTCCTGCCGATGCGGAGGCTCATAATCGCTGGTAATCGGGCCCTCCTTTTTAGGTGCGGCAAAGCCGCCCACTTCACCATAGTCAGTCGACACTTTTGCACCAACTACTCGCACGTTAGGCATGACTCGTTTGATTGTCCTGATGGGCAAACGACAGTTCCAACTTATAGAAACCAAACCTCCTTGAAACAACTTGGTTTCCTCGATATCAAGATTCGCATCCAGAGATATTGGGTAGTTTGTATGCTCATGCGCCCAACTTTTATCGCGTATAAAGCTTTTTTTAGGTGAAACCCGGATTGGATATTTGGAGAGGAAGTTTTTATCAATCGCATAGACTCTATGAGGATTGACCTCTGATGCAGCCAGGCCACCAGAAAAGAACCGTATGGTCGCACGCGATTCCGCAGCGAGTTTTATCAGGCTAACTTTGGATAAGGAAAGAGCATAGATATCCGGTTGATGATGAATTGTTACCTCACCCAGTAAAGGGACGCTATATGGCTCAGAGTTGACAGTGTGGTTTTTTAATATAGTGAATGCCGTACGAGGTACGATACGCCGAAAAACATCCAACTCGACCTCGCCTTTAGCTATGAGTTTCACTAGTGATGACAAGCTGCACCCAATGGCGCTAGCCAAATAGGCGAGTGGGACTAAAGCATAATTGCGAGTCATGTTGCGGCCCCCACCGCTGTTGGATTAGTGAACGATCAAGGCTAGCATACGGCCACCTGCCACGCATGCGTCTGCAAGACCTCCCCAGTGGAACCAAGCCGGCCTTCTTGGCATCGAACCAAAGCGGATGTTTGACCCATTTTCTTTATGGGTACGGATGCGGGTATAAAAAGAATGATCTATTAATTATCTCTTTGGATTCAATGACTTAGGTAGCACATTCAAGTCCTGGTGGGCCCACCATCTCCCCATTTCCCGAACCACCCATCCAGAGCCTAACCCCAGCGCGCCTGCGAATAACGGAACACCGGCAGCGAGATACGCCAGCGGATGGCCACCATGCGCAGCAGGAGGCCGACGCTGAACGCGGCCAGTTGCGTCACGCCCTCGTCCACGCCCTGGCGCAGCAGGAACAGGTAGAGCAAGGCCACCACCAGAGACACACAGGCGTAGATTTCCCGGCGCAGCACCTGGGGCACCCGGCCGCACATAATGTCCCTGATAATCCCGCCGAAGATGCCGGTGGTGATCCCCGACATGACCACCACGATGGGCTCATAACCCAGTTCCAGCGCGACATTGCAGCCGATAATGGTGAAAGCGACCAGCCCGATGGCATCGAGAACCAGAAACAGCTGGCGCAAGTGGCGCATGAACCGGGCGATCGCAATGGTGACCAGGCCACCGGTGAGGGTCATGTAGATGTAGCTGGGATGCTGGGTCCAGGTGACCGGGAAGTTGCCCAACAGGATGTCGCGAACGGTACCGCCACCCAGGGCGGTGAGAAAGGCGATCACGGCCACCCCGAACAGATCCATGTTGCGGCGTCCGGCGGCCAGGGCTCCGGACATGGCTTCGGCGGTGATGGCAATGAGATAGACAGAGGTCAGCACACAGTACTCCTGCGTTTACATGGCCTCTCCCCCTGTCCTGATACCTGAGAGTTTACAGAGCGGGTCTGCTTGCCCCTTCGGTGGGCTGCGTGAGCAGCCTCTCTCCAGACGGCGTTGGATGGTGTCCGCAGTACCTGTGCCTGAGCGTTTATGGGAGGTTGCGCCTTCGGCGGGGCCCACGGCCCTCTCTCCTGCGGATGAGCGGAGTATAGAGGCGGGCAGGTCGGCCGTCGAGAAGCCCGACGACGTGGTGACACTGCACCGCTGGGCCTGTTTCAAGAATCAGGATAACGGTGGCGGACTCTCCACGACACCCTGAACGTTCGTACTTTTTTCGTACGAACAACTGTTCAGACTGCGCTTTTCAGGCTACCTTCACGTTATGTTCACAAAAATCGCCAAGGCAGCATAACCGGTGGCTGCAAGCACCCGAAAACCAACACCGGCGTATAAAAAACGAGTACGCAGTTATGTCACATTCCAATGGCAACCATACCGCGACCGTGATCCAGCGCCTGGTAAGTCACGAGCACGACATAACTCTTTTTTCCAAGCGCTTTGCCCACTCCTTGAAGGCGGAGGTAACAGGGCTCGACACAAAGACCGGCTTGCTTCTCCTGGAGGTCGGTTCCGCCGGACAGGACCTAAAGCACTACCTTCGGAATGGCCATTTTTCGTTCGACATCGAGGCAAGAATCACTCCCGAGGGTCACGAAAAAGAGGTGCACAGTTTTGACCGGATTCCGGCGGAGGTGCACAAGAAGGACGCCGACACATACCTGATTCGGTGCCAACTTCCAGAGTCCGTGTTCGTGACCGAAAGCCGCGGCGCATTGCGAATACCGTTCATACTCGGCATGAACGCCAGAGTGTCGATTTCCGCCTACGACGCCGAGCTGACTATAGAGGCGAGGGTTCGGAACTTCTCCGCGGGCGGCTGTCTGGCCGATATGTCGATCGAAGACAGTCTTTCATTATACGTGGGGCAGACAGTGCCCGACCTGGCCATCACCTTCCCCAATGGCGAATGTCTTTTCTCGAAAGGGCGGGTTCGCCATATACGCCCGTTCGGCAGCCTCGGACGTGCGGCGGTCGGCCTTCAATTCATCGACGTGTCCAGCACCATGAGCAAAGAGATATTCCAGTATCTCTCAGAGTGCGAACGGGAAGCCGCCAGCCGGTCCGGTCTGAAGGAGAACGTCACACCTTCGGAACTTTTCATTGCAAAAAGAACCGGCGCCGCGGCCACCAGTATTAGTAAAAGCGAGAAGTCCAAAATGTCCCGGCAGCCCGCCATGGTTCCAGAAGTGTTAAAGGTCGCTCAGCAGCTCAAAGTCATCATGATGTTCATAAAGAACCGCGGCATCTTCAGCGAAGACGCGCTGTTCGAATGTGGTGATATATTAATCGACTGCGTAAAGAGCAACCGGAAACAGCTGCTCTATGCACTCTCATTCTTGAGGGGGCAACCCGAATGGGTACGGCATGCGATACAGTCATCGGGCATTTTCGCGGACATATTGATAGCGCGGGATCCACACTCGGCACTGATCCGGGAAGCAGTCATCGGCGCCTTGATCCACAACATGGGGAAGCCGCTTTTAATCGGCAGACAGATGCCTTCTTTGAAAGTAAATATGAACCCGAGGCAAAGAGCGATCCTCAGAACGCACTCTCAAACCCTGTTAAAGAAGCTCTCCGACTTGAATTGGGAGCCTGGAAAGGCTTGCCGGGACATCATTGAAAACGCGAATGAGCGTTTGGATGGGAGTGGTTACCCCGCCGCCAAGGTAGCGTCGGGGTTATCGGAGCAGACCAAGTTGATATCCGTTATTAAGGCTGTCAACAAGCTGACCCATGAGCGAAACGGCGCGGCACCAAGGCCGCCTTTGGACGCGTACAGGTGGATCCACGCTCAGCCCGATGTCTATGACCCCCGAATTGTGGTCGAATATATCCAACATTACGGGCTCTACCCTATCGGGAGCCTAGGTAAATTCTCCGGCGGCTTTCTGGCCTGGATCATGGATATAGACGGCAAAGGCATGCCGAACAAAGTGCAGCTCACAAAAAATCTGGCGTTTCAGGACACATCCATTGATACCGTTTTGACCTCCGCGGACTTCCACCAGATTGGCGCCCTGGAGGGCATCGTCAACCCGGACGATTTCGACGTAAAGCCGCTTTTTTAAGCCGGCTTACGGCAGGTGCGGATCCGGAAGCGTCACTACTTCGGCGGTTCATCCCGTTCAGTCAGCGACGCGCGCAATGCTGCGAAGGCTGAAGCGGTAAGCTCGGAGTTCTGCTCCCGTGCATAAACCAGATAGACCGGATAGCTGAATTCCGGCGCGGCGGGGACCCGCTCCAGTTCACCGCTCTCCAGATACGGTTGAACCACCCTGGTGCGAAAGTAGCCGCTGCCGCCGTGCCGCAACAAATAGCGCAGCGCCAGCGGCCCCAGATCCACATTGATCGCGGCTCGGGCTCTTTCCGGCCAGGCGCTGTCATGCTGCCGGCGAAAATCCGCGCCCCAGTCCACATAGACATAAGGCGCTTCCTCGGCACCGCGACGCACCAGAATCAGCTTCTCCTCCATCAACTGTTCCACTTGCATGCCGGGCCAGTAATCAGGTTGATGAACCAGGGCGGCGTCCAGCACGCTCTGCTCCAGTTTTTCATGCAAGGTGGTGCGCTCGCCGACTTCGGCGCGCACCGCAACGTTCGGACAGGCTTCGCGCAGAGCGGACAACCAGTTCAACAGCCACGGATTCCAGAGGCTGACTTCGCCCCCCAGGGTGAGCACCTGGCCGGCGCCCTCCGGCAACGGCAATGCACGCCGGGCCGCGTCCCAGGTACGAACCAGCTGGCTGGCATGGGTGGCGAACTGCTCCCCATTGGTGGTCAGGCGGGCACCACTGCGGTTTCGCACGAACAGGCGGCAGCCGAGCTGGCCCTCCAGGTTGTGGACGCGCGCGGTCACGGTGGTCTGGGTAACGTGCAGACGTTCGGCGGCGGCCATGAAGCTGCCGGAGCGGACGATCTCCAGGAAGGTGCGAGCCAGCTCGATATCCATGCTTAATATCAATATTTTGAATGTTAAGCCCCATTGTATTTCATTATTCGACGATCATGCAGCCGTTCATACTGCCGGCTTCAGGTATTGAATGGAGTCCGCGATGACCGCGCACGCGCTGGCGCCGCCTTTTTCGGAAACGCAATGGCGACGAATCCACACGCTGCTGGAGGAGCTGGATGACCAGCAGGCGCTCTGGCTGAGCGGTTACCTGGCCGGCCAGAACACCGACACCGCCCGCTTGGGCCAGAAGCCGGAAGACGCTCCGGCGCTGCTGATCGCCTACGGCACGGAAACCGACAACAGCCGGGAGCTGGCCGAACGATTCAGCGAACAATGCCGTGAAGCCGGTGTGGCGGCGGAAGTCCAGGATCTGGCCCGGGTGCGCCCCCGGCAGCTGGTTAAGCGCAAGCACCTGGTGGTGATCACCGCCACCCATGGCGACGGCGACCCGCCGGAACCGGCATTGCCGTTCTTCGAGGGACTGGCGGACGACGCCACCGCGCCCCGGCTGAAGGGGCTTCACTTCGCGGTGCTCGCCTTGGGCGACAGCACCTACGAGCACTTCTGCACCGCCGGCCGGCAGCTCGATGCGCGCCTGGAGGCGCTGGGCGGCCAGCGCTTACTGGAACGCCAGGAATGCGATGTGGATTTCGAAGCCCCGGCGAAGGCATGGCTGGCGCGGCTAGTGGAGAAGCTGCCCAAGCGCGAATCCACCACCGCCCCGGCCGCTTCAACCAGCGCCACGAAGCGCGGGCCGGTCTATGACAAGCGGCACCCGCTGGAAGCGGAAGTCCTGGTCAACCAGTGTCTCACCGCGCCCGACAGGACCAGCCCCATCCACCATCTGGAATTGGCGCTGGAAGCGCCGGATTTCGCGGTGGCGCCGGGCGACGCCGTGGGCGTGCTCGCCGACAATCCACCAGAGCTGATCGCCGCCGTGCTGGACGCCACCGGCTTGAGCGGCGAACAACCGGTGACCGTGGACGGCGCCCCCCAGCCACTGGTGCAGGCCCTGCGCCAACACCGTGACCTGACCATACCCGGCGGACGTTTCCTGGAGTACTGGGCGGAGCTGGCGGAAAGCACCGCGCTCAGCGAGGCCGTGGCCGGCGGCACCCGGACACAGCGGGCCGTGCTCAAACAGCATCAGCTCCTGGACCTGCTGCGCGATTACCCGGCGCGACCCGACGCCGAGGCTCTGGTGGCGTCGCTGCGTCCACTGCAGCCCCGCCTCTATGATCTGGCCAATGCCCTGAGCGCCTTCGACGATGAACTGCATCTCACCGTTAAGCGCTTCCGCTATCCGTTCGCCGGACGCTGGGAAACCGGGGTCGCTTCCGCTTACCTGCTGGATCTGCAAGCCGGCGATTCGGTGCGTCTCTACCCGCATCGAAATGCGCGCTTCCATCTGCCGGACGATCCCGACACACCGCTGGTGCTGATCGCCGAGGGGACGGGTATCGCGCCCTACCGCGCTTTCCTGCAACACCTGGCGGCGGCGGGCCGGCATACACCGTGCTGGCTGGTGTTCGCGGAACAACGCTTTGAAGAAGATTTTCTTTACCAACTGGACTTTCAGGAGGCGCGCGATAACGGCCTGCTCAAGCGGGTGGATACTGTTTTTCAAGTCGAACAGCCCGGCCGGGAGCTGGCCGACCCGCTGCTGGAACAGGTCGACCGGCTCAGCGAGTGGCTCGAGCGCGGCGCCCATCTTTACTTCTGTGGCGACAAGGACCGCCTTGCCGAAGCCGAAGCCCGGGTACGCGACGCCGTCGACCGGCGCCTGGGCGCCGGCCACTGGAAACAACTTTCGAAGGCGAAACGTCTTCACCGGAACCTGTATTAGGAGGGCCTTATGATCGACCGCAGTTCCGATCTCAGCCAGCCCGTGGACGCCCTGAACGAGAGCGAGCAACTCAAGGCCCGCAGCCGCTATCTGCGTGGCGGCATCGCCGAAGGTCTGCAAGACCCGCTCACCGGCGCGGTTCCCGGTGATGACCCGCTGCTGATGAAATTCCACGGCATCTATCAGCAGGATGACCGCGACCGGCGCGCGGACCGCCGACGGCGGCACCTCGAGCCGATCTATCAGTTCATGGTGCGAATGCGCATCCCCGGCGGTGTGCTCGACAAATACCAATGGTGGGGAATCGCGGAGCTTTCCCGACGTTACGCGGAACGGGGCATCCGCATCACCACCCGGCAAACCGTACAGTTGCACGGTGTACGCAAACCCCACCTGCGTGCGCTGATGCAGGGTCTGCGGGACATCGGCCTGGATACCATCGCCGCCTGCGGTGACGACAGCCGGGGCGTGGTGTGCGGCACCAATCCGTTTTTGTCCCGGGCACACCAGCGCGTCGCGGAACTGGCCCGCGTCACCAGCGACAGGCTGATTCCCAAAACCGGCGCTTACCCCGAAATCTGGTATCGCGAGTCCGCTCCCGCCACGCACAGCGAAGAGCCGGTCTACGGCGAACTCTACCTGCCGCGCAAGTTCAAGGTCGGCTATGCCATACCGCCGGTCAACGATATCGACGTCTACGGCCAGGACCTGGGGCTGATCGCGGTGATCGACAACGGTGAGCTGCAGGGCTTCAACGTTTGCGTGGGCGGCGGCATGGGTCAGCTGGACAGCCGCGAGGACAGCTACCCCCGGCTTGCGGAGGAAATCGGTTTCATCGATGCCGAAGAAGCCCCCGCTTTCAGCGAAACGGTGATGACCATCCAGCGCGACTTCGGTGATCGCAAGGACCGCCACCGGGCCCGTTTCAAATACACCTTGGATCGTCTCGGCCTGGACTGGTTCCTCGACGAACTGGCGCACCGCCGGGGACGCGACCTTGAGCCGGCACGGCCACGGCGCTTTGAGCACAACGGAGACCGGCTGGGCTGGCAGCAGGGCGACGATGGCCTCTGGCACGCCACTCTCTATATTGAAAGCGGGCGCCTGGACGATGCTCTGCGGGGGCAGATCAGCGGCTTGCTGGAACAGTACGGCGGCCGTTTGCGCATGACCACCAACCAGAATCTGCAACTGACCCACATCGAAACGCACGAACTCGAACAACTGCAGTGGCGCCTGGAGGACCTGGGCCTGGCATGGCGTCTGACACCGGACTCTCAGGCGGCGCACACCCTGAGCTGCGTGGCGCTGCCCACCTGCGGTCTGGCCATGGCCGAAGCGGAACGCTACACACCCCGCTTGCTGGATGTCTTTCAGCGCCTCAAAGGCCAGTACGGACTCGCCGACGTCCCGATCACCCTGCGTTTAACCGGCTGCCCCAATGGCTGCGCGCGTCCCTATCTCGGCGAGATCGCACTGACCGGGCGGGCGCCGGGTCTCTACAACCTCTACCTGGGCGGCAGTTTCCACGGCGACCGGCTGGCCCGTCTGTACGCGGGCAACGTCAATGAAGAGCGCTTTCTTGAGTTGCTCGCCCCACTGCTGGAGCGCTTCGCCGAAGGGCGGGACAACGGCGAACACTTCGGCGATTTTCTGGTGCGTCGTGGTCTGCTCGACGACACGCCCGTCGCCCTCACCTCTTTCTGAAAACGGAGCTTGCCATGTCTCACTATCTTTTTATTCAAAGCCAGGACCCGTTCACGGAGACCCGCACCCACCATCAGTTTGACCTGATCGGCCAGCTGCACGACGCCGGCCATAAGGTGGCGGTTCTGCTGGTACAGAACGGCGTGACGCCGGCCCGGCGCGGCGCCAAAAGCGATCTGTTCGACGACCTCTTGCGGTGGGGCGTCACGGTCCGGGCTGATCAATTCGCGCTGGCGCAACGGGAAATCGACCACGCCGATCTCAAGGACCAGGTCGGCGTCGCCGACATGGACCTGGTGATCGATGCCATGCTCGCCGGCCATAAAGTGATCTGGCACTAACCGCCCAACCGGAGCCTGTGATGAGTGATACCAAGACATTGACCTTCGCCTTCATGGAGCCGCCCTTTGAAAGCGAGCGGACCGTGACCTTTTTTCGGCTACTCGACGCCGCCCTCGACCGGGGCGCGGGCGTGCGTGTCTTCGCCTACGAAGGCGCCGTGGCGCTGGCCTTCGCCAGACAGCAGCCGCACGGCAACGCCGTCCATCACCGCGACAGCGAGGAAGAGGATCACCCGCTGACCAAGGACTGGATCGCCGCGCTACAAGAGAAGGCGCGCAGCAAAGGGATCGGGTTCGAGTGGATCAACTGCGGCCTGTGCGTGGACGAACGCGGCGTCAACGACGTCATCGAAGGCTGTGGCCGGGGCGGCCCGCCGGACCTGTGGCGTTACGCCAGCGAGGCCCATAACACTCTGACCATCGGTACGAGGTAATCATGAAAGTACTGCAAGTGATCGACCAGGCCTACCGGACCACCACCGAGGAACAGGACGACACCATTCTCTGGCTGACACAATCAATGCGTGGCGCCGGTGGCGACCTGATGGTGCTGCTCAGCGGCCACGGTGTGCACTACGCGATATCGCGCGAACGGCAGCCGGCGTTGACGCTGGGCACATGGCGGCAAACCCAGCCGGCGGAACTGCCCCGTGATATCGCCAACCTGGTGGAAAGCGGCGTGCCGGTGTACGCCATCCAGGACGATCTGGAAGAGCGCGGCCTGGGTGGGCTCGCGCTGCAAAACGGCGTTCGCCCGGTCGCGCGCCGCGCGGTGGCGGAACTCTATGAGCAAGCGGACCAGGTATGGCACTGGTAACACCGCCCCTGCACACGCCGCTTTGCGACCTGCTGGGTTGCCGGTGGCCGATTTTGCTGGCCGGCATGGGCGGCGTGGCCCGTCATCGCCTGGCCGGCGCCGTGGCCCACGCCGGCGGCTTCGGCGTGCTGGGCATGGTGCGCGAGCCGCCCCATCGCCTACGCGCCGAAGTGGAAGCGCTGCGGGCCGCCGGTATTGAACACTTCGCCGTCAATCTGATTCCCGCCGCCACGGCGCCGGCGCTGCTTGAGCAGCAGATCAGTACCTGCCTGGACCTTTCGGTGCCCTGGATGGTGCTGTTCTGGGATGTGGATCAGCGGCTGATCCGGCGCCTCAAGGACGCCGGCGTCGGCGTTATCCACCAAATCGGCGCAAGCGGGGACGCGCAGGCCGCCGTGGACGCCGGCGCGGACGTCCTGATCGCCCAGGGCGTCGAGGCCGGAGGCCATGTGCGGGGCCGCATGACCACCTTCAGCCTGCTGACCGAGCTGATTCCCTGGAGCCCGGTGCCCGTCGTCGCCTCCGGCGGTATCGCGGAGGGCAGAGGTCTCGCCGCGGCCCTGACGCTGGGGGCTCAAGGTGTCAGTCTGGGCAGCACTTTCCTGGCCACCGATGAGGCCAACGCCCACGATCATCACAAGCGGCGACTGATACAGGCCCGGGGCGAACACACGGTTTACACCACGACCTTCGACCGCAACTGGCACGAACCGGCACCGGTGCGGGTGCTGGCTAACCGGGTTACCCGAGGGGATTACGACGACTTGAAATCCCAGGGCCGCGACCAAATCATCGGGGAACAGGACGGTCAGCCGGTCTACCTGTTCTCCACCGATTCCCCATTACAGGGCGCCAGCGGCGACCTGGACGACATGGCGCTTTACGCTGGCCAGTCCTGCGGCGCCATCAACGCCATCGAGCCGGCGGCTCACAGGATTCAACAGCTGGTCACCGGCGCTGAAAAGGCCCTGCGCCGGCGCTAAGGCGCAGGGTGACCGGCGAAACGATAACCGCAAGGAGTGCATGTATGAAGCAACCGCACCGGATTCAGTGCAAGCGGGTCTACGACGACGCAGACAAAAATGATGGCTATCGCGTACTGGTGGACCGCGTCTGGCCGCGCGGCATCAAAAAGGAAGACCTGCGGGCCGACGAATGGCGCAAGGAGCTGGCCCCGTCCAGTGAACTGAGAAAATGGTTCAACCACGACCCCAAACGCTGGGCGGCGTTCTACCAGAAATTCCACGCCGAACTGGACCAACAAGGCGACGCCGTTGAATCTGTTTTGAAAGGCGCTGATGGCGGCACGCTGACGCTGCTCTACGCCGCCAAGGACGAAGCGCACAACAACGCGGTGGCGCTGAAAATGTATATTCAGAATAAATCGTAGTGGCAGACGAGGGGCGCCCAGCGCCCCTCTTTCCGATTATGGTTTTCCCTGTTTTTTATCTCGGCGCTTCTCTTTCAAGCTCCGTTTGGCCTTTTTCTTTTCTTTCTCTTTGCTCATGATTCATCATCCTCGGCACATGACTCAATTTTGGTAATCAATACGCTGTATTCATGACCCAGAAACCGGGGGTGTACGACATCACCGACTCTGGCGCCGAACAGCGCCTCACCGAACGGCGAGAGAATGGAAATGACACGGTTCTCGGGGCAGGCTCTCCCCGGCTCCACAAGCACGAAATCCACCTCGCCCCTATAATCAAGATCCAATAGCCATACCCGACTATCAATACCCGCGGACGCTGGCTTGTTATCACCCAACTTGCGCCGCTCCATACGCTCAAAAAGGGCGGCTAGAGTGTGCGGGCGTAAAGGATGACACCAGGAACGGATCGACAGATATTTTCGCGCGGCCTCTGAAAGACCACGCCAACGCCGGTGCGAATGCCCGAGCGCCATGGCTGCATCTCCTAAACAGAAATAAGAAAAGGGTTACATGAAGTAGCCGGACGGACAGACGTCCGCCCGGCTTAAACCAGAAAGGTGGGAAAGAGGAGCACTAAAAACCGGCGGGGGAACACGACGCACCTTAAGGAAAATGAGCCAATAGAGACCAGACCATAGCTCACCTATAAAATAAAGCAAGCCATGGCCTAGAAATAGACGTCAGAACACCCCTTGTTCGATCATTGCGTCCGCCACTCGTCGGAATCCAGCGATATTCGCACCGAGTACCAAGTTACCTTGCACTCCGAACTCCCTGGCCGTGTGGCTCGCACGCTGATGAATATCGTACATTATGGTTCTGAGCGCCGTATCCACCCGCTCCGCCGACCAACTCGCCATGGCCGCGTTCTGTTGCATCTCTAGCTGGCTGACGGCGACGCCCCCGGCATTGGCGGCTTTTCCGGGGCCATAGCTGATGCCTGATTTCAGAAATACGGATACGGCGTCGCGCGTACAAGGCATGTTAGCGCCTTCGGAGACACAGATTACGCCATTGGCGACTAATGCTTCAGCGTCGGATCCGGACAGCTCGTTCTGGGTGGCGCAAGGGAAAGCAAGATCGGCATTCTCGCACCACACTGCGGATCGTCCCTGTGGGTAGTCGCTTGCAGGGATGAAATGCGCATCCCGGTGCGTTTCCAGATAAGCAGACAAAGCGCCACGATCACGCTCTTTGATGGATTTCAAAAGAGGGACGTCCAACCCCGCATGGTGCACCAGCGTGCCCGTGGAGTCCGAGCACGTAACGGGCCGGGCACCCAGTTCCGTAAGCTTCTCCATGGTATATATCGCGACATTGCCGGCGCCGGAGACCAAGCAGGTTTTACCGGCTATCGACTCACCGCGTTCAGCGAGCATATTCTCGGCAAAGTAAACACAACCGTACCCGGTGGCCTCCTTGCGGCCCAACGATCCGCCCCAGTCCGCTGATTTACCCGTCAATACCCCCTCGAAGCGGCCACTTAAGCGCCGATACTGGCCGTAAAGGTAGCCAATCTCTCGATGACCGACACCAATGTCTCCGGCAGGCACATCAACAGTGGCACCTATGTGACGGTAAAGCGCTGTCATGAACGCCTGGCAAAAACGCATTACTTCGCCCTGCGAACGGCCTTTGGGATCGAAATCAGAGCCTCCCTTGCCGCCGCCTAACGGCAAACCGGTCAGAGCATTTTTGAAAATCTGCTCAAAACCCAGGAACTTGATAATGCCTCCGTTTACGCTCGGATGGAATCTTAAGCCACCCTTATACGGACCCAGCGCGGAGTTGAATTGTACGCGATAGCCTTTGTTGACGCGTACACGGCCGTTGTCATCTACCCAGGCGACACGGAAGAAAATCTGTCGCTCGGGCTCCAATAGCCGTTCCAGCACACCTTCGTCACAATAACGAGGCTCGGCCTCCAGCACCGGTGTCAGTGCTTCCAGCACTTCTTCCACCGCCTGATAGAACTCCGTTTGACCAGGACTGCTCTGCTGCAAACCCACCAAAATATCTGAAAAATTACCCATATTGAATTCCTAGAAGTCTCACCCCGCGGGAAGGCCCGCTCCCTCCTCAATACCGAGATGAATATTCATATTTTCGACCGCCGCGCCGGCCGCGCCTTTTCCGAGATTATCGAGACGCGCGATCAAACAGCACCGCTCCTCATTGACAAAGACGAATAGATCCATTCGTTTGTTCCGATTGCTACCTCGTGGATCAAAAAACCGGCTTCAAGGTTGATGACACTGTCCTGCGACATCACACGGACGACCGGCTCATCTTGATACCGCGCGGTTAATACTTCGTGCAACCGCTTCGATGTGACTCCAGGTGGCAAACAGGCAAACTGCAGAGCACCATTGTACCCGGTCTGGGACAACGCAGAGACCACCGGATAGCTACTCGGCAAGACGCCCGCGTCCTCCAAAGTCGTCCCCCTGGCCCATCGACAAAAGCACTATACCGCGTGGTTCCCCTTTGGAGACCGGGAGCCAGCCTCCCCGGGTCAAAAATAACCCCTGGCAAAAATTGGCAGGAGTGCTAGGGTATCGGAATGAACAGCTCTCTTGAACCTGCGCGCCGGACGGCGCCACCAGAAAGTCTCTCACTGAAACCGGCTGTCGGCGCTGTCCGACGGTCGGCAGCTGCGCTCGCCTTCCATTTCTGACGCCGCAACCCAATGGAACGTCCCCGGGGGTTCGGCGCCGCCGGGGACACACAATCTTCTGCACTTCCATTGGAGAAACTGGCATGACCGACTTGCCCCCTATTGTTATTTCCACCCTCGACCGGGATAGGCTTTACGCACTTCTTGAACGCCATCACGAAGACCTTGAAGTGGTCGCTCGGCTTTACGAAGAATTGGATCGAGCCGAGTGCCGCCCTCAAGAGGCGATGCCCGACAATGTAGTAGCCCTGCACCGCTGGGCTTACTTCAAAAACCAAGACAACGGACGCGAACATCGCCTGATGCTCGTGTTTCCCCAGGAGGTGAATGAGGGCGCTGATCGCCTCTCCATCCTGAGTCCAGTCGGGGCGGCGTTGCTGGGACTGTCCGTCGGCGCCAGCATCGATTGGCCAAGCAACGGCAAAACACTGCGTCTGACCCTGATCAGCGTGGACTGACACCCTCTTGCATTTCCAATAAATTCATAGGATGATCCTATCATTATTCATGGGACCAATTCTATGAACGCAAACACCCTGCCCCGTCGCTCCTTGGTGGACGGCGCCATTGATCGTCTGCGCCAGGCGGTGGAATCCGGCGAATGGCCGGTGGGCCGCCGATTACCGGTGGAATCGGCGTTGGCCGAGGAGCTGGGCGTGGGCAGGAACACCGTGCGCGAAGCAGTGCGGGTGCTGGTGCACGTGGGCCTGCTGGAAACCCGCCAGGGCGACGGCACCTATGTGCTGCGCCGCCTGGATCCGGCGGAATCGCTACGGCGGCTGCGCCGCACCACCCTGCGCGATCAACTGGAAATGCGGATCGCCCTGGAAAGCGAGGCGGCACGCCTGGCCGCCGAGCGCCGGGACGAAGCCGACCTCCAGGCCATGCGCGAGGCCCTTGAGGCGCGCCAACAGGTGGGCGACGACCTTGAAGCCCGCATTCATCATGACCGGCGGTTCCACAACGCCATCGTCAGCGCCGCCCACAACCCCGCCCTGAGCGCCTTGTATGAGTATTTCAGCGAGGCGGTAACCGAAACCATCGAACGCACCGAGCGCGATGCGGCACTACCCGAACCCGACCATGCCGACCACGCCGTACTGCTGGGCACGCTTGAACTGGGCGACGCCGAGGCCGCCGCCAAAGCGACCCGCACCATGCTGACACCGGCGTTGCGCGCACTGGACGCGCCCTGATGCGCCTGCGTCCCGACCCGTTCACCCTGGTGCTTCTGGCGGCCATCGCGGCCGCGTCGCTACGCCCCGCGCAAGGCACGGCGGCGGAGTGGCTGGGGCTGCTCGGCACCCTCGCGGTGGCGGTGCTGTTCTTTATCCACGGCGCAGCCCTGTCGCGGGACCAGATCCGCGCCGGCGCCACGCATTGGCGCCTGCATCTGTTTATCGCCGCGCTGACGTTTCTGCTGTTTCCGCTCCTGGTCCTGCCGATCGACGGGCTGGCGCCGCGCTGGATCCCCGAGGACCTGGCCCTGGGGTTTCTTTACCTGGGCGTACTGCCGTCGGCGGTGTCGTCGTCGATCGCCTTTACCGCCATGGCCCGCGGCAACGTGCCCGCCGCCGTCTGCAGCGCCGCGGCCTCCAACGTGTTCGGGATGATGCTCACGCCCTTCTTGCTGATGTTACTGGTGAGCACCACCGGTGACGGCGGCTTCGATACCCTACAAGCGCTCAGGGATATCGTGCTTCAATTGCTGCTGCCTTTTGCCCTCGGCCATGGGCTGCGACACTGGCTCGGCCCCTGGCTGGACCGGCACCCCGGCTTTTCCGCCCGCTACGACCAGGGCGTTATTCTGCTGATCGTCTATGCGGCGTTCTCCCAATCGGTGGCAAGCGGTCTGTGGCAGCAACTGCCGGTGACGGCCATCGTGCTGGCCGTGGCGCTGTGTCTGCTGTTGCTGGTGATACTGCTGGCGCTCACCACCTGGCTGTCGCGGCGCGCCGGCTTTAACCGGGCCGATGAAATCGCCGCGGTCTTTTGTGGCTCGAAAAAGAGCCTGGCGTCGGGACTGCCGATGGCCAAGGTCCTATTCGCCGGCCATCCCGGGTTCGGCATGATCATTCTGCCGATCATCTGCTACAACCAGATCCAGATTCTGGTGGGCGCCGCCCTGGCCCGGCGCTATGTTCAATCCTCTCCGCACTAACCTCTTCCGGGTCGTCGGCCAAAGGCAAAAGACCCGGGCTCTCCATATCCTCGAATTGATCGTGATTCACTGCCCAGAAAAACATCGCCACAGCACCTGCCAGAATCAGCAGGGACAGAGGAATCATGACGAGGATAATATTCATAACCGAGCGCCTTCCTGCACTTCCTGAATGGAGCCCGCGTGACTCCGCTTACGGTCAATACGCAGCGCATTGAGAACCACCACCAGGGAACTGGTGGACATGCCGATGGCCGCCAGCCAGGGCGGCACCCAGCCCATCGCCGCCAGTGGCATGGCACAAAGGTTATAGCTAAGCGCCCACCGTTGATTCTGGGCCAGCACTCGCAGCGTGGTGCGGGCCACTGTGCGACACTCGGCAATGGCGCTCAAGCGACCGGAACACAGGACGATGTCCGCCTGGGCCTGGGCCAGGTCACTGCCGGAGGAGAGCGCGACGGAAACATCAGCGCCCGCCAGTACCGGGGCATCGTTGCTACCGTCCCCGACCACCAGCACGCGATGACCGGCCTGGCGCAGTTCGCCGATGCGAGCCAGCTTGTCGGTGGGCATGCAGCGCCCCCGCCAGGCGGCCACCCCCAGCTGCGATGCGACCTCGGCGACCCGCGCCCGGGCGTCGCCGCTCAGTATCTCACTCTCAATGCCCCATGCCGTCAGCTGATCTATCAAATCACCGGCGTCAGCACGGATCCTTTCATGAACCTGGAAGCGCGCAAGCACACCTTCGTTGTCGGCGAGGAGAAGGTCGTCCTCGCCTTCGCCACCGCCAGTGGCGAAGTCTCCCCGTCCAAGGCGTAATGCCCTGCCCGCGACGGTACCGGTGATACCCAAACCAGGTAGCACCCGAGCATGATGCGCGGGCAACAGCGCCCGGTCGTTGCTGTTGGCCAATGCCCGTGACAGCGGGTGCTCACTGGTATCGGAAAGACTGGCCGCCCATTGGAGGGCGGTATCCATATCAATCGAATCATCGAGGGCGGTCACGGCGATAGATGGCTCTGTAAGCGTGCCGGTTTTATCAAAAACAACCCGATCGACCCCCGCCAGTATTTCCAACCCGTCGGGGCGCAGCACTAATACGCCCTGACGCGCCAAGACTGAGAGGCTGCGCGTGATAGCAGCGGGAACGGCGAGCGCGAAGGCGCAGGGGCAGGAAACCACCAGCACCGCCAGACAGGCGTCCAGTAGGCGGCTAGGATCCACAATCGCCCACACCAGCGCCGTCAGGGCCGTCAGCCCCAATACGCGCAGCACGAATCGGGATGCGGTCTTTTCGCCGGCACGGGCCAGCCGGGGGCGCTCGGTTTGAGCGCGGGTGGCAAGCCCAGCCAGGTTGGCCAAGAAGGTGTCCTCGCCGCAGTGTGTTACCTGAAGGGTGATCGCTTGGCCTTGAACCACGCTGCCGGCAATCACCCGGTCACCGGCACACTTCTCCACCGGCCTGGATTCGCCTGAAAGCAACGACTCATCGACCCTTGCACGGCTGTCCAGCAGCAGGCCGTCAGCCGGTATCGATCCACCGTCGCGCACCCGGACCCGGTCTCCGGAGACCAGTTCGCTCAGTGCTACGCGGTGAGGTTGGTCGTCACTATCAAGCTTTTCGGCCCAACTCGGAGTTAACCGCGCCAACGCATCGGTGTGGTCTAGAGCGCGGTGCCGTGCGCGCATTTCCAAGTAGCGCCCAGTGAGCAAGAAGAAAACGAGCATGGCCACGGAGTCAAAGTAAACCTCCGTGCCACCGGTCAGACATTGAAAAAAGCTAGCGCCGTAGATCACCGCGATCGCCAGTGCGATCGGTACGTCCATGTTGAGGTGGCGGGCGCGCCAGGCTTGCAAGGCGCCGGCGAAAAAGGGGCGTGCCGAATACAGCACCACCGGTGACGCTACCAGGAAACCCAGCCAGCGGAACAGTTCCAGTGTCGCCCCCTGGATCTCATTATCGGGCCCAAGATAGAGGACCAGGGCGAACATCATCGCCTGCATCATGCCAAACCCAGCTACCAACAAACGTTTTAGCAATTGTTTGGATTCGTCGCGGCGCGCATCGTCGAGGGCCCGCGCGTCCAACGGGCGAGGTTGATAGCCGGCACCAGTGAGGGCTTCCAGCAGACTCGACAGTGGCGTCTGATGCGGATCGAAGATAATGCGAGTGCGCCGGGTCATCGCGTTGACCTGTACCCTGTGCACGCCCGGAAGCCCCATTAAGGTCCGCTCAATCAGCCATGCGCACCCACCACAACGAACCCCATCGACTAACAGGCACACTTCGCTGCGTTTGCCCGAAAGCGGACGCAACACATGGCGCGCCAAGCGCGGATCCCGCCAAACCTGGGCGCCGGCATCGGATTCCGCGTCGGGCTTATGGGAGGGACCACGACGCAGCCGGTAATAATCGCTCAGGCCTTGTGCATCGATCCACTCCGCCGTGCCCTGACAGGCGCTCGAGCATACCGGCCGCGGTGCGCCTTCCAGCGTGGCGGTCAAAGGTACATCAGCCGTTGGTGCGCCACAGTGGTGGCAGGGCGCGGTCATCGTGGCCTCTCCTCGGTGCTCTCTTCGGACCTCTGCTGTTCGCGGGTTAACGGCACCCCCCGAAACGATTGGCTTTCGCCAGTGACGTCCCCAGGAGTTTGATAGGCCTGGCTCACCACGATCAGATGCACGCTTCCCGCCAGGCTGGCCAATAAGATAATGAGACCAAGCCACAACAGAGGCACCCGGTACCAGGGCGTTTCAGCGCCGGAGCTATTTTCCATTTGCCAGCATCCAGGCGGCAACTAGTCGTATTTCCGCCTCATCCAGGCGACCTTTCCATGCCGGCATTTGTCCATGCCGCCCCTGACTAATCGATGTCATGATCTGGTCAAGTTCGCCCCCATAAAGCCAGGCATCATCACTAAGATCCGGTGCGCCGATGGCCGGGTTGCCGGAACCATCAGGCCCATGACAGCCGGCACAGGCGTCGAACCGCTTTTTTCCAACTTCAGCGGCTGTCGGACGGTGGGGCGCCCCCGACAAGCTGCTCACATAGTGGGCCAGATTTTTCACGCGTCCGTAGCCGAGAAACTCCCAGCCCGGCATCACCCCTTCTCGACCCGTCCGAATACTAGCCAGAATGGCTTTCTCGTCGCCGCCATAAACCCAGGCGTCGTCAAGCAAATCGGGGGCGCCGATAGTGGTATTGCCGCGTGCATCCCTACCATGGCAAGCCGCGCAGTTGTCCTGGAAAAGGCGCCCGCCCAAGCGAACCGCCTCGGCGTCGGCCGCCAGGTCTGACGGGGCGCCGTTCCGGGCTTTCTCCAGTAACGGGGCCAACAGCGCCTGGTTGCGCTCCTCCGCTCGTTCCAGCTGACCCCGAGAGCTCCAGTCCAGCAGACCATCATAGGCACCAAACCCGGGATAGAGCACCAGGTAGCCAATACCGACGATAAAAGTGCCTGCCGACATCAGGTACCACCAGCGAGGCAATTGACGCACCCCCTCGCGAAGAGTGCCATGGGCCCATACGTGCCCGGTGGTGCCATCCTCACGAGTGGGGATAGACACCCGGGTACCCCAGAGAAACAGAAACAGCGTTATACCCAGATTCAGCACCACCAGGAACATGATCCAAAGCGACCAGTGAAGACTCATGATGATTAATCCCCCTTGTCGGTTTTCGGGAATGTTCCTGAACGTGCCGGGTCGGCGTCCACCGGATCTTCCATGGGTAAGTCAGCCATGCGACGAAAGACGGGCTTGTGCCGGTCGCGCCAGACCCATATCCAGATACCGATAAACACCGACATCAACACAACAATCATGACGCCGATGGCGTGTCCCCATATTGGATTCATGGCACGGCATCCCCTTTCAAGGCGTCGGGTGACGGACGGTTACGTCCCAGGCCTTGCAGGTAGGCCACCAGGGCATCCAATTCCGTCTTGTTTTTGAGAGCCTCCGGGGCCTCGGCGATCGACTCACTGCTATACGGATCACCAAGAGCCCGTAGGGCCCTCATACGCGCCTGTATATCCGCCGGATCGATAGTAGCCTCGGCTAGCCAGGGATAGGCGGGCATATTGGATTCCGGTACCAAGGAGCGTGGTGCAATGAGATGTTCGCGCTGCCAAGCGTCGGTGTACTTACCACCAACCCTCGCCAAGTCAGGCCCGGTACGCTTGGAACCCCATTGGAACGGCCGGTCGTATACCGACTCCGACGCCACGGAATAAGGCCCATACCGTTGAGTCTCGAACTGCAGTTTGCGGATCATCTGTGAATGGCAGACATGACAACCCTCGCGTACATAGATGTCACGGCCAGCCAAGCGCAACGGTCCGTAGGGCTTAATGTTGTCGGCGGGCTGGACCCTGTGCGCCTCCATGAACAGAGGGGTAATCTCCGCCAACCCGCCGAGCGAGACCATGAAGGCGGTTAGAATGCCCAACAACCAAGCATGCTTTTCAATCTTCTCAAAATGACGATAGCGAATCGGAAATTTCATGACGCACCCCCACTGGCAGCGGTCAAGGGTTGGGGGGTCTGATCATGCGTAGGTTCCGGGATTGGAACGGGTATCGGTTTAATTAAGTGCGCCCTGGCATCATCAGCGGTGTGCCAAAGATTCCACAACATCAGCCCCATGCCAGCGAGAGTGAACAGGCCACCGAGCCAGCGCACCACGTAAAGAGGCTTGATCGCCATCAGGCTTTCCATGAAGGAGTAGGCCAGAGAACCGTTCGCCAGTGTCTCGCGCCACATCACGCCTTCCATCACGCCAGCGGCCCACATGCCGCCGATATAGATAAGCGTTCCCGCCACATGCAGCCAGAAGTGTACCTCCATCGCAGTCCTGGAATACATTGGCTTGCCCAGCGCTCGCGGCGCCATCGCGTATAAGGAACCAATGGTGATCATCGCCACCCAGCCCAGGGAACCGGAATGGACGTGCGCCACGGTCCAGTCCGTGTAGTGGGACAGGCTGTTCACGGACTTGAGCGCCATCATCGAGCCCTCAAATGTGGCGGCGGCGTAGAAAACCAGCGAAAGCACCATGAATTTGGCGGCCGGATCCGTTTTCAGACGGTGCCAGGAACCATTGAATGTCAGCAGTCCGTTGGCGGCCGAACCCCAACTGGGCATCAGTAGCACCAGAGAAAACGCCACCCCTACGGACTGCACCCAATCCGGCAGCGCGGTATAAATCAGGTGATGCGAGCCGGCCCACATGTAAACCGAAATCAGGGCCCAGAAATTGACGATCGAAAACCGATAGCTCCAAAGCGGCTGGCGGGCCTGACGCGGCACGAAATAATACATCATGCCAAGGAACCCGGCGGTCAGGAAGAACGCTACAGCGTTGTGGCCGTACCACCATTGCACCATGGCATCGACCGCTCCCGAATAGATCGGATAGGACTTGGTCAGTGAAACCGGAATCACCATGTTATTGACGATATGCAGCAGACCCACGGCGATGATAAAAGCACCGTAGTACCAGTTCGCTACATAAATGTGCTGAACGCGGCGGCGGGCCAACGTGGCAAAGAAAACGACCCCGAACGACACCCAAGTTACCGCGATTATAATATCAATCCACCACTCCGGCTCAGCGTACTCCTTACTCTGTGTCAATCCTAACGGCATCGTGACCATCGCCAGCACACAGGCTGTCTGCCACCCCCAAAAGGTAAATCGGGCCAGTCGCCCGAGGGCCAGACGTGTATGGCCGGTCCGTTGCACAATGTAATAGCAGGTACCAATGAGCGCGGAGCCGCCGAACGCGAAAATAACGCCAAAGGTGTGGTCAGGCCGGATACGGCTGAACGTCAACCAAGGCACGCCGAAGTTCAATGACGGCCAGTACAGCTGTGCCGCGGCGAACACCCCGACGGACATCCCTATGGCGCCCCAAACAACGGCCGCCAGCAGGAAAAGACGTACAATCTGATCGTCATAGGTTTCGGTGGTTTGTGACATGGGCATTCCGGTGGCTTCCCTTTGTTGATTCGAGCGGTTTACTCATGGGGCTCAAAGATGTCGTGATCCGGTTCGCCACTAACATCAAGGAAGCCTACCAGACCGCGCTCCATCCGTGACAGCGCATGATCGACAAGCAAGTAACGGCCGGGATAGTCCACTTGGAACTCCACCATAGTGGTGCCACCTGGCGCGACGGAGGTGGTCTGCACATCCTTCAAGGGCTCACCACTCAAGCTTCCCTCATGATAAACGCGGTCGAATATTTCACCGATAACATGGAAAGAAGAGGTGGCATTGGGGCCACCCACACCGAAGAAAATACGCACCGTCTCTCCGACCTTCGCCTCCATGCGATGGGTCTTGGTAAGGGCGTCGGTCGCGCCGTTAAAAACGTAGTATTCAGGCTGTTCGTCGAGCATCTTATCCAGGGAAAATGACAATTCCCCCCGCTGACCGTGTGGTTCCGTGGTATAGAGTTCTCCCTGCATCACGTAGAATTCTTTATCCACCTTTGGCAACCCGCCGGGCGGCTCCACCAGGATCAGCCCATACATACCATTGGTGATATGGTGCGCAACCATGGGCGTGGCGCAGTGGTAAACATAGAGGCCCGGTTTCAGCGCCAGGAAAGCAAAGCTTTCAGTTTTGCCCGGGGCCACCTGAGTCACCTCGGCGCCACCTCCCGGACCAGTGACGGCATGGAAATCCACGGAGTGAATCATGGTGGATGCCTTGTCATTATGAAGCTCGACAGTGACCCGGTCGCCCTGCCGAACCCTCACGAAGGGTCCTGGTATCTGATCATTGAACGTCCAGAACTTGTAGCGCGTCCCATCCGCCAAATGACCCACCTTTTCCGTGGTTTTAAGACTTACACTAACGTTCTGGGCGGAACGGGACCCTATGGCCGGCGGCAGGTCCATGGGCGAATGGCTCAAATCATCGCTTTCTATGCTGGCACGCGCCTCCGCCCCCGGTTCGCCGACCAGAATGCGGCCTTCCATGCCTGCTGCACGATGCCCCGGTACCGAGCACCAGTAGAAAAACTCGCCGGCCTTACCGGTACGAAAGATCAGCACGGAACTTGAACCCTCGCCGCTGACACGATCGGAGCGCGCCTCGAAGGCTTCCGCGACGACATCGTGAAGCGCCCCGTCGCCGTTAATCATGTTGATCTGAACAAGGGTGTCTTCCGGCACCCTTAAGGTCGGATTAACCTGGCCATCGATTTCGCCGCCCTGGCCGATATAGACCAATTTACCCTCAGCTACCGCAGTACGCAGGGTGAAGGTCATGTCCGCCATGTATTCGGAATCCGTGCTCGCCGCGAGCAAGGGAGCCGACAGGACAGCAAACAGCGCGGTGAATAGGAGTAAGGGGGCAAACTTCATAATTATCACTCTCTGTGGCGTTTTGGCCGCGCGTACCCAACAGCTTCAGGGCAGCGCTTTTTTATTTCCTGGTAGTACCCTCTATAATAGGTATATCGTATACCTATTATTTGGCATGCCGCAAACCCCCTTTTCCCTTTAATCCGCTGGAGTCTTGCCATGGATCAAGATCACGCCGGAAACCGGCCTCTTCCAGATTTTCCTTTGCTGCGATTCCCGTTTCGGCTTTTCTTTATTTCTTCCGCCCTGGTGGGTGCCATCCTGATTCCATCGTGGCTGTGGGTCTGGACCCACGGATGGCTGGGCTTGGCGCTCGAACCGGTGTCCTGGCATCAGCATGAAATGCTGGCCGGCTTTGCAAACGCTGCGGTAGCTGGTTTCTTACTCACCGCGATATGCAACTGGACCGGGACGCCGCCCCTGTCGGGCCGGCGTCTGTTAGGCCTGTGGTTGTTGTGGCTCGCAGGACGGCTGGGCATGGCGCTCGGCGCCGACTTCCCCCTGCTCGCCGCACTATTGGATCTCGCCTTCTTGCCTGTGGTGGCGCTGAGCTTGGGGTTACGTGCCTGGCACGCACGCCAGCGCCGCCAGGTGGTGTTGCTGCTGGTATTGATGATGCTCTGGGGGTTGGATCTGCTGTTTCACTGGACCGGAGACGCACGCTTCCTGCACGCGCTGGTTCTACTGACCGCATTATTGATCCTGGTGATTGGCGGCCGGATTACACCGACGTTCACCGCGAACTGGCTACGGATGCAAGGCCTCGATCCTGAGAGCGTTGTGAGCCGCCCGTGGCTGGATCGCGCTGGCCTGGTGGCCACCTTGGTGCTGGTTGTGCTGGAGGCAGGGGCCTGGAAGGTTCCGGCGCTGACCGGCACGGTGGCCCTATTGGCGGCGTTGCTGGTGCTAGCCCGGCTGGTGAGCTGGTCCGGCTGGCGAACCGCCCGCGAGCCGCTGTTGTGGCTCCTCCATGCTGGCCACCTTTGGGTGGCGATTGGCTTTTTGCTGCGAAGCCTGGCGGCGTTCTCGCTGGTGCCCGATAGCGCCTGGCTTCATGCGCTCGGCGCCGGCGCCATGGGCACCATGATTCTGGCGGTAATGACCCGAGTGGCCGTCGGGCACACCGGCCGACCGCTTCGCCTGCGTCCCGGCGGCCTTTGGGCCTACGGGCTAATTCTGGCCGCTGGCATGGCACGCGTCCTGGTCTCACTAGGCTGGCTACCGCTGATGTCCGGCCTATGGGTGGCATCGCTTGCCTGGAGTACCGCCTGGTTGATATTCCTGATGGTCTACGGACCGATACTGATGGCTCCTCGCGCCGACGGCAAACCGGGTTGATGCGAAAACCACTCATAACAGCCGGACACAGTGCGCGACCACGGTATCCCCTGATTCCATCGCAAGGAGCTAAATTGGAGGGCGCCTCATGATTCAGGTTCATCTTTATCGTTATCTCCCTGACCAGGACACGCATCCGCATATGGACCGCGTTGATCTTCCCGACCAGTTTCATAGCCGTATGGTTTTGGATGCCCTTGAGTATCTGCATGAGCAGGACCCCACTCTGGCCTACCGGCGCTCTTGTCGAGAGGGCGTGTGCGGCTCTGACGGTATGAATATCAATGGCAAAAATCGCCTAGCCTGTGTGACGCCAGTGAAGGAGGTGCTGGGGAAAAGCGGAGACCTGACTATTCGCCCGTTGCCGGGAATGCCGGTGATTCGGGACCTGGTCGTGGACCAGAGTTTGTTCTTTGAGCAATACGAGAGAACGAAACCGTGGTTAATCAATCGAGAACCGGCGCCGGGTAAAGAGCGACTGCAAAGCCCTAGTGAGAGGGCCAGACTTGACGGGCTTTATGAATGCATTCTGTGCGCCTGTTGCACCTCTCAGTGCCCGTCCTGGTGGTGGAACCCGGTTGAGTACCTGGGCCCGGCCGCTCTGCTCCAAGCATACCGGTTTATCGCCGACTCGCGCGACGATGGCTCGCCCGAACGTCTGGCCTTGTTGAAAGATCCTTACAGCCTCTTTCGTTGTCGTAGTATTGGGAACTGCACTTGGGTGTGCCCCAAGGGTCTGAATCCGATGCAAGCCATCGGCCGGATACGTCAGGAAATGGTTAAGGACGCACTTCGCAAGGAGCCGGACCCCAGCTAAGCCCCGCCCGATCCCCGGCGCGGCGAGGCTTATAACCATGGACTTCGCCTCGTCCGGCCTTAATTCAACTCAACTGTCTCCCAGGCACGCTGCGCGCGCAGGGCGCGCGGCTTGCCGGCGACCTGGAACAGCGGGCGGTCGCGCCGCCAGCGTTCGGCGGCGGCGTCCCGCTCGCCGGCCCAGAGCGCGTCCGCTTGCTGGTAAAGATCGTTGGTGCGCGCCAGGGCGCCGGCCAGCGCGACGTGGGTGGCCGGCGCACCGGCGGGTTGCGCCGCCACGGCGGCGAGCCCGGCCAGGCTGGCGGTGAGACTTTCCAGAAAAGACCGGGGCCAGCCCCGGGCGCGGCCTTCCCGCACCAGCCAGGCCTGCACCGCCAAGGCGATGAAGGTGTCCTCCACGGTACGGAACGGCTTCACGAAGTCGCTGTAACCGTCACCGGGCAGCAACGCCTCGGCCTTGGCGCCGTCGAACACGGCGGCCACGTGGGGCACCTCGGGAACAAAATCCAGCGGCGGCTTTTCCACCAGGCTGACGCCCTGGCCGTGGGTGTCCACCTTGGCGATCTTGAGCGCCGGGCGGTCGTTCTCGCCGCCGCCGTCCACGCGCCCCACCACCAGCAGGCCGGTACAGGCGGAACCCAGCGTGGTCCAGGTTTTCCGACCGCTGACGGTAACGCCGCCCGGGCCGCCGTCGAGGAAGCGCGTTTCGATGTCCCGGGGGCGGTTGCCGCTGGCTTCGGTGGCGCACATGGCGAGTAGCTCGTGGTCGTCCACGGTGCCGCCGTTCACTTGAATCAGCTGTCGCAGCGCCGACTGATAGCCGGCGGCGAACGCCCAGCCCACCCGGTCGGCGGCGAAGCCGCCGCGCAGGGCCAGCCCCACCGGGTCATGGCGCTCGGCGGCCAGTTGGCGCCATTGTTCGCACCAGGCTTGCAGGCCGTCCGGCGCGGGGACCTCGGTGGGCCGGGTCAGACAGAACGTCAGGTCGTCATTCATGGTCAAAACGCCGCTCTCCCCACCGACGCACCGCCGTCGATAAACAGGGTCTGGCCGGTGATGTAGCCGCTGTGCTCGCCGAGCAGGAATGCCATGGCGGCGGCGATTTCGTCCGGCTTGCCGAAGCGGTCCATGGGTACGGACGCCAGATAGCGGGCCTCGCCCTCGCTGCCGGGCGGATTGTTTTCGCGGAACAGTTCGGTCTCGGTGGGCCCGGGGGCCACCGCGTTAACGGTGATGCCGGTGCGGGCCAGTTCCAGCGCCCAGGTGCGGGTAAAATTCACCAGCGCCGCCTTGGCCGAGGCGTAGGCGGTGCGCCCGGGCATGCCCAGCACGGTCAAGCTGGACACATTGAGCACCCGGCCCCAGCCCTGTTCGCGCATGTTCGGCAGCACCGCCTGGGTGGCCTGGATGGCGGAGTGCAGGTTGACGCCCATGACCGCGTCGAAGCTGTCCAGGTCGATCTCGCCGAGCGGCTGCGGGCGCACCAGGCCCACATTGTTGACCACACCGTCAAACCGGAAGCGGCGCGCCAGGTCGGCGAACACCGCGTCCGCCTGCTGGCGGTCGGACAGATCCGCCGACACCAGGGTGCCGGGAAAGTCCCGGTCGTCCGCGCGGCGGGCGATGCCCACCACGCCGTGGCCGGCGGCCGCCAGCCGCTGGGACAGGGCCCGGCCGATGCCCTTGCTGGCACCGGTGATCAAATAGGTTCTTGTCGTGGTCATTCAACGCTCCAATTGAAAAGGCCCGTTCAACGGGCCGGCACACCCTTCACGGTGGCGCCGTCGGGGACATCGTGCAGCACCACGGCGCCGGCGCCCACCACCACATTGTTGCCAATCGTGACGCCTTCACGCACCACCGCGCCGATGCCGATAAAGCTGCCCTCGCCGATGGTGACGTTGCTGGCCAGATGGGTACCGGGGCAAAGGTGGGCACCGTCGCCGATCACGCAGTCCCGGTCCACGGTGGCGCCGGTGTTGACGATCACCCCCAGGCCGACGCGGCTGTCCACACTCACCACGCCGCCGGCCAGCACCACCGCGCCGGGGGTGACCTCGGCGAAACGGCTCACCGACGCCTGGGGGTGGATGATGGTGGCCAGGCTCACGTTCTTCGACACCAGTTCGCGCAGGCGGCTCAGGCGGGCGTCATTACGGCCGATGCCCACCGCCACCGAATCGATGTGCACCAGGGCGTCGAGCAGCGCGCCGCTGCAACCGACGATCTGCCAGCGCTCGTTGGCCTGTTTGTCCGGCCAGGCGTCATCGTAGAACTCGATTTTCCGCCACCCGGACGCCATCGCCGTATCGGCGAGCACCTTGCCGTGCCCGCTGGCACCCAGAATCGCTAACGACCTTGTCATACCCACCTCCTCACGCCGGTGCTGGTCCCTTCGTTGTACCACAAAAGCGGCGGCGGGGAGCGTGTCGACATGCGACATCCGCGGCGGTGAAAAAGACAGCGGTCCGTCCCGGTGCGTACAATGACGGCTTCCGCACGCCACGACCGAACCCATGACCCACCACCGCCCGTTACCGCCCTGCCTGCACGACCTGGCCGTTAGCGCCTGGGACCCCGGGCTGTATCTGGCGCGCTGCCGGTTCCGCCCCGAGCAACTGCGCGACGACGCCTTCCAGCTGGCCCGCGTCCCCGAGCCGGACACCCTGAGCGGCGCCATCGCCAAGCGCCGCTGCGAATACCTGGCCGGCCGGGTGTGCGCCGCCACCGCCGGCCAAGCGCTCACCGGTGAGAGCCTGATTCCGGCGCTGGGCAAAGACCGCGCACCGCTGTGGCCGGCGCCCCTGGTGGGCGCCATCACCCACAGCCACGGGCGTGCCGCGGCGCTGGTGGGGCACCGGGATCAATGGCAAGGGCTGGGTCTGGATTATGAGGCCTGGCTGGCGCCGCGCCGGGCGCTACGCCTGGCCGGGGAGATACTGACCGAACAGGAACGCCAGGCCCTGCAGGGCCTGGGTGAGGCCGAGCAGGCACGCCGGATCACGCTGACGTTTTCGGTGAAGGAGAGTCTGTTCAAAGCGCTCTACCCGCTCACCGGACGGCGGTTTTACTTCCAGGACGCGGCCCTGGACGGAGAAGACCGGATCCGCCTGCTGACCACGCTGTCCGCCGACTGGCGGCAGGGGGAAATTCTGCCTTACCAGCGGCGGGACGAAGAGGCCGGGGTGCTGAGCTGGATCCGGGTTCCCGCTTAGAACAGGTCCTGATCCAGGCTCATCATGGTGCCGGCACCGGCCTTGATCTGCTCGGCCAGGGCGCCGGCGCGGGGCAGCAGGCGCTCGTAGTAGAAGCGGCCCACGGTGACCTTGGCGCGGCCGAAGTCGTCGTCGCGTTGCGCGGCGGTGACCATCATGCGCGCCCACAGCCAGGCGTAGGTGACGTAGCCGAACAGGTCCAGGTACTCCACCGCGTTGGCGTTGACCGCGTCCGGGTTGTCGCCGGCCTGGCGCAGCATCTCGGTGGTGGTGCTTTCCAGCAGCTCCACGGCGCTGACCAGACGTTCCTTGATGCCGTCCAGGCCCGGCTGGTTGGCGTTGTCGTCGATCCAGCGGCGGATGTCGGCGAGGTACGCTTCCACGTATTTACCGCCGTTGCGGGTCACTTTGCGGCCGGCCAGATCCAGCGCCTGGATGCCGTTGGTGCCTTCGTAGATCTGCGAGATGCGGCAGTCGCGCACGAATTGCTCCATGCCCCACTCACGCACGTAGCCGTGGCCGCCGAACACCTGCTGGCCGATCACCGTGGTGTCGAAGCCGCGGTCGGTGAAGAACGCCTTGGCCACCGGGGTCATCAGGGCGACCCGGTCCTGGGCGGCTTTTTTCTCGGCCTCGTCCTCGGAGAACTTGGCCTTGTCCAGCTCCATGCCCACATAGGCGGACAGCGCCCGGCCGCCTTCGTTGAGGGCGCGCATGGTCAGCAGCATGCGGCGCACGTCGCCGTGGACGATGATCGGGTCGGCGTTGCCGCCTTCGTTCTGGACGCCGGTGGCGGCGCGGCCCTGCAGGCGCTCGCGGGCGTAGTCGGCGGCGCTCTGGTAGCTCACCTCACCCAGACCCAGGCCCTGGATGCCGATGGACAGGCGCTCGTAGTTCATCATCGTGAACATGGCCGCCAGGCCCTGGTTGGGCTCGCCGATGATCCAGCCCTTGGCGTCGTCGAAGTTCATCACGCAGGTGGCGGAACCCTTGATGCCCATCTTGTGTTCGATGGAGCCGGCGGCCACGCCATTGCGTTCCCCGGCGTCGCCGTTGGCGTCGGGCAGGAACTTGGGTACCAGGAACAGGGAGATACCCTTGGAGCCGGCGGGGGCGTCCGGCAGCTTGGCCAGCACCAGGTGGATGATGTTGTCCACCATGTCGTGCTCACCGCCGGTGATGAAGATCTTGGTGCCGGAGACACTGTAGGAGCCGTCGTCGTTGGGCACCGCCTTGCTGCGCATGATGCCCAGGTCGGTGCCGCAGTGCGGCTCGGTGAGGCACATGGTGCCGCTCCACTCGCCGCTGTAGAGCTTGGGCAGATAGGCCTGCTTGAGCTCTTCGGAGGCGTGCGCGTCCAGGCACAGGGTGGCGCCGTTGGTGAGCGCCGGGTACAGCGCGAACGAGGAGTTGGCGCTGTGCATCATCTCCTCGAACAACACCGCCAGGGATTTGGGCATGCCCTGGCCACCGAATTCCGGGTTGCCGGAAAACGCGCTCCAGCCGTTCTCGGCGTAGGTTTTGAAGGCTTCCTTGAAGCCTTCCGGGGTGGTCACTTCGCCGTTGTCGAAGTGGCAGCCCTGCTCGTCGCCTTCCCGGTTGAGGGGGAACAGCAGGTTTTCCACCATCTTGCCCGCTTCATCGAGGATCGCGTCGGACAGATCGCGGGTCACCTCGGCGGTGGCGGACATGGAAGCCCAGAGCTTATCGGCCTCGAACACATCGTTAAGGACGAAGCGCATGTCTTCCAGGGGCGCTTTATAGGTGGCCATTGGCATATCTCCCGAAACAGCTTGGTCGCGGGACGATAGTTTAGTCCCGGCGAACAGGGCGTAAATGTTTATTTGTGACCCGCCGTTCATCCTCTTCCCGGGGCTCCGGGCGGCGCCACAGCCACAACATCAGGGCGCACAGAAACAGCGGGACGCCGATCTTGACCGGGTTGGGCACGGGGGACAAGGCGATGATGCCGATACTGACGAGCATCATGGTGGAGGCGGCGCATTTGCCGCGCCGGGATATGGCGCCGCGCTCACGCCAATGGAGGATGGGCGGCCCATAACGGGGATGATCCAGCAACCAGGACTCCAGGCGCGGCCAGCCCCGGGCGCCGGCCCAGGCGGCCACCAGCATGAACACCACGGTGGGCATGCCCGGCAGAACCACGCCGATCAAGCCCAGGGCCACGCACAGCAGCGCCAGGGCACGCCACAGGAATACCTTGATCATGGGCTGATTACAGCACGGCGGCCCCCGCCGGGCCAGCGGCGGCCTATTGCTCCTCGAAGGAGGCGTAGTAGGCCGCCAGGCTGTCGATCAGGGCGCGCACCGCCGGCAGCATGCCGCGGCGGGACGGAAACACCGCATGAATAATATCCCGGCGCGGGGCCCAGTCCGGCAGCAGATGGACCAGGTCGCCCCGCGCCAGGGCGTCACGGACGGTCAGCAGCGGCAGTTGCACCACCCCGACCCCGCCCAGCGCCGCCCGGCGCAGGGCCACCATATCGGTGGTCACAAAGCGCGGTACATGGCGCACCGACAGCGGCCGGTCTCCGGGGCCGTACAGGTCCCATTCATAGCGTGGCGCCGGGCTGCCCAGCCACAGCGTGGGCCAGCCGGCCAGGTCTTCCGGTCCGGCGGGCGTGCCGTGGCGTTCGATCAGATCCGGGCTGGCGAGCAGCCCCAGGTGCCGCTCGGACAGCACCTTCATCACCAAGTCGCTGTCCTCCAGCGGCGGCTGGCGGACGCGGATCGCCACGTCCACCGCTTCGTGCACCAGATCGACCCGGCGGTTGGTGGCCTCCAGATGCACGGTGACCCCCGGGTAATCGCGCATGAAGCCGGCCAGGAACGGGCCCACGTGCACATGCAAAAGCGTCACCGGACAAGCCAGCCGGATCACCCCGCGGGGCTCCGCCCGCACGCTGTCGATGGCCTCCTGGGCGGCGTCCGCCTCCACCAGCATGGCCTTGCAGTGCTCGTAGTAGGTGTGCCCGGTCTCGGTGGTGGAGAAGTGGCGGGTGGAACGGTGGATCAGGCGCACACCGAGCCGCTCTTCCAGGGCCGCCACCCGGCGGCTCAGTTTGGATTTGGGCACGCCGATGGCGCGGCCGGCCGGCGCGAAGCCGCCGTGCTCCACGGTTTGCGCGAAGTAATAGAGATCGTTCAGGTTTTCCATTGCGCCGCCATCATCGTCCCATAAATAGAACAAAGCGTAGCACTTTAGCCTACTACTCGGCACACCGTCCCATTTATAGCATTCAAAGCATGGAGAGGCAGCCGGCTTCTCCAGCCATCAAGGAGCTATATCATGAGTACTTACAATCGCTTGAATAAGGACGACGCGGCGGTATTGCTGGTGGACCATCAGGCCGGCCTGTTGTCGCTGGTCCGCGACATCGACCCGGACCGCTTCAAAAACAACGTGCTGGCCCTGGCGGATATGGCCGAGTACTTCCAGCTGCCCACCATCCTCACCACCAGTTTCGAGGACGGCCCCAACGGCCCGCTGGTGCCGGAACTCAAGGCGCAGTTCCCGGACGCGCCCTACATCGCGCGGCCCGGCCAGATCAACGCCTGGGACAACGAGGATTTCCTCAACGCGGTGAAGGCCACCGGCAAGAAGCAGCTGATCATCGCCGGCGTGGTCACCGAGGTGTGCGTGGCGTTCCCGGCCCTGTCGGCTCTGGAGGAAGGCTTCGAAGTGTTCGTGATCACGGACGCGTCCGGCACCTTCAACGCCATGACCCGCGACGCCGCCTGGCAGCGGATGACCGCCGCGGGCGCGCAGTTGATGACCTGGTTCGGCGCCGCCTGTGAGTTGCACCGCGACTGGCGCAACGACATCGAGGGCCTGGGTACGCTGTTTTCCAATCACATTCCGGATTACCGCAATCTGATCACCAGCTACAACACCCTGACCTCGAAAGCCTGACCGGGTGGGCGCTCGCCGAAACGGCGGGCGCCCCGGCAGCGGGGTTAATAGCCGCCGCTGTCCAAGGTCTCCGGCAAGTCAGCACTCACCCCACCGCGGGCGGCCGCCTGGCCCTTGCTCATCAGTTCCTCGACCGTCATCGACGCCCCATTGAGAGTGACCTCGCCCTGCTCCAGTGTCAGGCGGGTACGCAACCGGCCGTCCTGCTGGCGCAGCCAGCCGCTGCTTTGGTAATCCACCAGGCCGGCGCGCAGGCCGGGCGGCAGCAGCGCGGAGGCGGCGTCGAAATCAACACTCAGGTCCACCAGCCGGGCCAGTGCCGCGGGCGGCAGCATCTGCAGCTCGGCGAAGCTCGGGTTGAGGCCGTCCAGGCCGTTGTAATCGAGGGCGCTGTCCAGGGTGAGCTGGCGTTCGCCGGCGCCGTCCACCACCATCTTGACGGTCATGCCGGTGCGTTCGGGATGCAGCAGCTGGGTGCTCATCACGGTGATCATCTCTTCCCCCAACGCGGCCATCCGCTCGCCCTTCTCCTGCATCGCGGCGGAGTCACCCTCGCCGCTCATCGCCTGCATCATCATTTCCAGTTGCAGACTGTCCAGCTCCTGGGAGATGCGCTGCACGCGAATGGCGGCGGCGCGGTCGAAGCCGTGCCAGTCAAAGCCCAACCAGGCGCTGTCGACGCGCTCCGGCACCTGGTCACCGCTCAGCGCGTCCAGCCACAGGCCGCTGTCGCCGCTCAGGGTGTCGCCGTCTTCCCGGGTGCGGGTGCGCAGGGTCACGTTGCCCGCCACCTGCTCGCGGCCACCGGCGCTGACGCTAAGGCCGTTGGCCGCCATGGTCATGTCGATTAGTGGCAGCACGTCGCCAAGCATGGCCTTAAGGCGGACCTCCGCGTCCAGCTCCGGCAGCACCAGGGCGCCCTGCGGGCCGGCCACGCGCAGGTCGCGGCCGCGCACAAAGAAGTCGCCGACCTTGGCGACCGGGTCGTCGACCCGACCGTCCATGCGCAGCTCCGCCAGCGAGGCGCTCAGCTCCGGGCTCTCAAACCGGAACGGCGACACCAGCACACGCAGGTCCACGCCGCCGTCGAAGGTATACCAGCTGTGCCCGATCACCGGCGGCTGGCCGGCGAACAGGCCGTCGACCATCTGCTTGATTTCCGGCGGCAGCGGGCTCAGGTCCAGTTCGCTGCGCGCGTAGGCGAGCCCCAAGGACGGACCGTCGGGGCCGAACAGCAGCGGCCCGTAGTGAACCTCACCGCGATCACAAAGCTTGCCGGAGTAGGCCTGCAGCATGGCCATATCCGGCGGCAGCCGGTCGAACACCAGACAAATACGCGTGTCGGCGCCGAACAGCCCCTTGTCGTACTCGGCGATCTCCAGCCGCACCAGGTCGGAGCCCGGTATGATTTCCTGGCCCGCCACCTGGGCGCGCACCGTGTCTTCCACCTTATTGCCGATCACATAGCCGGCGGCCAGCCAGAGCCCGCCCAGCACCAGGACCGCGAGAAGCAGTTTTTTCATTTTTCCCCCAACGGATAGTCGTTCCGGCTGATGGCCGGTTCCCCCAGCGAGTAACTATAGCGGTATCGCCAGAAAATTTTTACCGCCGGGTTGGCAGCCTCGTCGCCAGGTTGGTTCTCGGCGGCTACCCACCAAGCGATGCTGACGAAGCAAGGGTTGTGCGAGCGGGCCTCGCCCGCGAAAGGGGCGAAGCCCCGGCAGGATCCCAGAGCGCTCTCTAACAGCCGCACCCAAAAGCGTCTCTGGGATCCTGCCGGGTGGCTAAAGCCACCCTTTCGCTTGCCAGGCAAGCTCCCACAGGTGCCACACACCACAAAAAAAGCCCGGCGCGAAGGCCGGGCTTTTCGATCGGACCAGTGACGGCCGCAATCAGAACGCGAAATGCTCCGCGTCCAGCTCCATCAGGCTGTCGATGCCACCCTCGATGGCGCCTTTGTGGCCGGCGATACGGGGCAGGATGCGCTTGAAGTAGAACCGCGCGGTGCTGATCTTGGCCTTGTAGAAGTCCTCGTCACCGGCACCGGCGTCGAGCTGCGCCTGGGCCTTGCTGGCCATCAGCGCCCACAGGTAGGCCAGGGTCACGTAACCGGAGTACATCAGGTAATCCACGGAGGCGCCGCCGGCGGAATCCGGGTTCTGCATCGCCTGCATACCGATGGCCTGGGTCAGATCGCCCCACTCTTTGTTGCTGGCCGCCAGCGGCTCGATCAGCTCCTTGAGCTTGTCGTTGTCGGCGTTGGCTTCGCAGAACTTGTGGATGATCTTGGTGAAGTTGCGCAGCGCCTGGCCCTGGGTCATCAACACCTTGCGGCCCAGCAGGTCCAGCGCCTGGATGCCGGTGGTGCCTTCGTACAGGGTGGAGATGCGCGCGTCACGCAGGTTCTGCTCCATGCCCCACTCGCGGATGAAACCGTGGCCGCCGTAGATCTGCACGCCGTGGTTGGCCGCTTCCAGACCCACCTCGGTGACGAACGCCTTGGCGATCGGCGTCAGCAGCGCCATCAGGGCGTCGGCCTCTTTGCGCTCTTCCTCGTCCTTGGCCAGCTTCACGGTGTCGCCCAGCTGGGCGCAGAAGTACACCAGCGCGCGGCCGCCTTCGGCGAACGCCTTGCTGGTCAGCAGCATGCGGCGCACGTCCGGGTGCACGATGATCGGGTCGGCCGGGCCGTCGGCGTTCTTGGCGCCGGACAGGCTGCGCATGGCGAGGCGGTCCTTGGCGTAGGTCAGGCCGCCCTGGAAACCCAGCTCGGCGTGGGCCACGCCCTGGATGGCGGTACCCAGACGGGCGAAGTTCATAAAGGTGAACATGCAGTTCAGGCCTTTGTTCTCCGGGCCGATCAGGTAGCCGGTGGCGCCGTCGAAGTTCATCACGCAGGTGGCGGACGCCTTGATGCCCATCTTGTGTTCGATGGAGCCGCAGGCCACGCCGTTGCGCTCGCCCACGCCGCCGTTACCGTCGGTGAGAAACTTGGGCACGATGAACAGGGAGATACCCTTGGTGCCCTTGGGCGCGTCCGGCAGGCGGGCCAGCACGATGTGGACGATGTTGTCGGCCATGTCGTGTTCGCCGGCGGAGATGAAGATCTTGGTGCCGGTGATCTTGTAGGAGCCGTCCGCCTGGGGCTCGGCCTTGGTCTTGAGCAGACCCAGGTCGGAACCGCAGTGGGCTTCGGTCAGGCACATGGTGCCGGTCCATTCGCCGCTGGTGAGCTTGGGCAGGTAGGTCTGCTTCTGCTCGTCGGTGCCGTGGGCCTCGATGGTGGCCACCGCGCCGTGGGACAGGCCCGGGTACATGCTCCAGGACCAGTTGGCGGTGCCGGTCATTTCGGAGATGGCGATGCTGGAGGAGCCCGGCAGGCCCTGGCCGCCGAATTCCGGGTCGCCGCCCATGGCCGGCCAACCGCCTTCCACGTACTTGGCGTAGGCTTCCTTGAAGCCTTTCGGGGTGGTCACCACGCCGTTCTCGAAACCGCAGCCTTCCTCGTCACCGGAACGGTTCAGGGGCGACAGCTCGTTTTCGGCGAACTTGGCGCCCTCTTCCAGGAAGGCGTTGAGCAGTTCGCTGTTCACTTCTTCCAGACCCAGTTTGGCGTAGTGGCCGTCCAGGTCGAGAACTTCGTTCAGCACAAAGCGCATGTCGCGCAGGGGAGCCTTGTAATCAGGCATGTCGGATCTCCCGGAATGGTTTGCAATGCAGGGAAACCGGCCCCGGAGGTCTGTGGAAAGAGCAGCGAAACGGGGCGGGTCCATCGTCAGGACGGCAATGGTAGCGCCGCCCGAAAGCCGGTGCCCACAACTATTTGTGACCCGTAAGTCAAACAAGCGTTTGAAACCACTTTTCGTCCGGGAAGGCTGGTATAGTTCCGCTCAGTATCAGGGCACACGAACAGGAGCGACCCGCCATGATCGACCCCAACCTGCTGGATATTCTGGTCTGTCCGGTGAGCAAGGCACCGCTGATTTTCGACGAGCGGAAGAACGAATTGATGTGCAAGGCGAGCGGCCTCGCCTACCCGGTGCGCGACGGTATTCCTGTCATGTTGGAAGAAGAAGCTCGCACCATGGAAGACGACGAACTTCGCTCCCTGTAGGCCCGAGAACCACCGCCAAGGATGCCCCGATGAAACGGCTGCTCTCCTCATCGCTGTTACTCTTTTCCTTTGTTTTCGCCGCCGGCCAGACCGCCTTCGCCCAACAGACGGAGGGCGGTAACGGCGACGCCACCGCCGAGGACAACGCCGCGGCGGCCGCCCAGGAGCAGGCCCGCAAGCGCGAGGCCTGCCTGCTTCGCGCGGCCCAGACCGCCGGCGACGACGTCACCCTGGAACAGCTGCGCGGCTGGTGCGACGACGGCGCCCCCGAGCAGCGGCTGCCCCACGAGGACGCCCTGCGCGCCCGTCTGGCCCTGGAGCAGACCAGCCAGGAAAACCCGTTCGTGATCACCCCGCACCGGCGCAACTACCTGATGCCCTACAGCCATTGGAGCAACCCCCAGTGGAACGACCCGGATCGCGAGGACCAGAACCTGGATTCCGGCGAGGTGAAGTTCCAGTTCTCCCTGAAAGCGCCGGTGTACGACGATTTCTGGGACGGCAGCACCCTGTACATGGCGTTTACCGGAGTGTTCTTCTGGCAGGCCTACAACAGCGAGGAATCGCGCCCGTTCCGGGAGATCAATTTCACCCCGGAGGTGTTCCTCGCCAAACCCATCGACTGGCAGCTGGGCCCGGTGCAGTCCGAGCTGCTGGCGTTCGGTTTCCGCCATGATTCCAACGGCCAGGACGAGCCCACCTCACGCAGCTGGAACCGTCTCTACCTGCGCCATGTGTCGCAGATCGGCTCCTACTATGTGTCGGTGATGCCCTGGTACCGCATCCCCGAGGAAGAGAAGGATTTCCCGCTCGATCCGCGCGGCGACAACAACCCGGACATCGAAAAGTACATGGGCAATTTCCAGCTGGAGGTGGCCCGGGTGTTCGGCAACCACGTGCTGGAACTGATGGTGCGCAACAACCTGCGCTCCGATAACAAGGGCGCCGGGCAGATTAACTACTCGTTCCCGATCAATGATCGCTTCAAGGGGCTGGTGCAGGTCTTCACCGGCTACGGCGACTCGCTGATCAACTACGACGATTACGAAACCCGCTTCAGCCTCGGCATCCTGCTCACCGACACCCTTTAAACCTCCCCGGGCAGGAGCGGGCTGTGGGAGCGGGCCTTGCCCGCGAAAGGGAGCGAAGCTCCCGGCAGGATCCCAGAGCACTCTCTAACGGCAGCACAAACAGCCTCTCTGGAATCCTACCGGCCGGCTTTGCCGGCCTTTCGCTTGCAAGGCAAGCTCCCACAAACCTCGCTTCGTAGCGAATCCTGGCAGGGTTGCCTCCCCGCTCTAGGGCAGAGGATACAGGTCACCATCCAGAGCCATCACCACCTTTTCCCCTCGTGCCGGGCGAATCGGCCAGCCTCCAGTAAGACCGCCGAAGGCAGGTAACACGGTGACACCGTCGCGCAGCCAGAATACGGGGGCGCGCACGCTGTCGGCGCCGCCATGCAACCGGTAAGCCGGGTGCAGATGGCCACCGAGGACGTGTCGACCGCTGACCGGATAGGGGTCATGGGCAAGCCGGAAAGGTCCCAAGTCCAAATGCGAGTGCCAGATCATATCCAGGTCGAGGCCCTCGGCGTGACGGTCATGATTGCCAATCACGACCTCCGGGGTCAGTAACGCATGGCGCGCCCGCCAAGCTGGCCAAGCATCCAGAAACGGCTCACCCCGACTTGGCCGATGGTGGAAAAAATCCCCTAGAACGATCAGTCGTGCCGGCTGAAAATGCTCGATTAAAATACTGAGCCGGTCCAGGTCCGCGCGGCTCTCGCCCCCCGGTACCGCCAACCCACGGCGACGCAGGAAGGCGCCTTTGCCAAAATGCGTGTCGGCAACCAACAACGCGCTTTCGCCGGGATAGAACAGGGCCCGGTCGCCGTGCAGCCAGACGGTCTCACCGGCCAGGGTCAGTGCCAGGCTGTCGCTCATGCGTCCCCCGCCCGCCGGTCCGCGTGTTTCTCCAGGCGCTCGGTCATGCGCGCCACCCGGTCGCGCCAGCTCTCCGTGCTCAGCCGGTTACGCAGGCGCTCCACCCACAGCGGAAACGCCAGCGGCGTGAACCGCTCGGGGGCGGTGAGCACCAGGGCCTGGTCGCGGGCCCGCTCCAGCACCGCCCGCAACCGGCCGATTTCCAGCTGGCTTTCCAGCACCTCGCGGCGCGCCTGATCCAACAGCAGGTGGTCCGGGTCGTAGCGGTCCAGGGTGTCGTAGAGCAGGCCGCTGGACGCCTGCAGCTGCTTGCCGGTTTTGCCCTTGCCGGGGTAGCCCTGGAACACCAGCCCGCTGATCCGCGCGATGTCACGGAAGCGGCGGCGCGCCAGTTCGCCGGCGTTGAGCGCCGCCAGCACATCCTCCACCAGGGATTCCGGCGTCAACAGCGCGCGCCAGTCGTCCTCGTGCAGCGGCGGCACCTTGGCCGCGGTGAGCAGCTCCAGCCCGTAATCGTTCACCGAGATCGAGAAGGTGGCGGGAAACCGCTGCCCCAGCCGCCAGGCCAGCAACGACGCCAGCCCTTCGTGGGCGAGCCGGCCGGCGAACGGAAACAGGAACCAGTGGGTGCCTTCGCGGGAGCGGCTGCGCTCGATCAACAGTTGGCGCCGCGACGGCAGTGCCGACTGGTCGAGCTGCACTTCCAGCACGTCGCGAATCGCCTGCACCTCCGGGTCCCGGTAATCGCCGCCGGCCACCTCCTCGAGAATATCCAGCACCGTGTCCGCCAGCTCCGTGGACAGCGGCAGCCGCCCGCCCTGCCAGCGCGGCACCAGCGAGCGCCGCCCCTTGGCCGCGCGCACATAGGCGGTCATATCACGCACCCGGATCAGCTCCAGGGCCCGGCCGGAAAACAGGAACACATCGCCGGGCTTGAGGCGGGCGACAAAGCTCTCTTCGATGGTGCCGATGCTGCCGCCGCGGGGGTATTTAACGCGCATCTGGTAATCGCTGGTGATGGTGCCCACCGCCATGCGGTGGCGGCGCGCCAGCCCCTGGTCGGTGACCCGGTAGACGCCGTCGTCCTCCACCACCCGCCGGAACTGGGGGTAGTGCTCGAGCACCGCGCCGCCCCGGGTAATAAAGTCCAGGCACCACTGAAACTGGGTGTCGGTGAGGCCGGCGAAGGCGTGGGTGGCGCGGGCCTCCGCCAGCACCCGGGGCGCCTGGAAGCCGTCGCCCACCGCCAGGGTCACCAGGTGCTGCACCAGCACGTCCAGGCACAGGGTCAGGGGCGGGCGCGCCTCCACCCGGCCGGCGGCCCAGGCGCGCCGGGCCGCGGCGATCTCCACCAGCTCGAAGGCGTGGCTGGGCACGCACAGGATTTCGCTGTCGGCGCCGGGCCGGTGGCCGGAGCGCCCGGCGCGCTGCATCAGCCGCGCCACGCCCTTGGGGCTGCCCACCTGCACCACCCGGTCCACCGGCGAGAAATCCACGCCCAGGTCCAGGCTCGAAGTGCACACCACGCAGCGGAAGGCGCCGTCGCGCAAACCCTGCTCCAGCTTCTGCCGCAGGCGCCGGTCGATGGAGCCGTGGTGCAGACCGATCTCGGTGATCCAGTCCAGCCGCGCCTTGGCCAGCGCCTCGAACCACAGCTCCGCCTGGGCGCGGGTGTTGGTGAACAGCAGCGCCGTCCGGCCTTCTTCCAGGTAGTCGATCACCGGTTGCAGTTGCGCCAGCCCCAGATGCCCGGCCCAGGGAAAGCGGTCCACCTGGTCCGGGCAGAGGCCGCGCACCGTCAGTGTCTTGGGGTTGTCTCCGGCAATGCGCTCACCGCCGGGTTCCCCGCCTTGGGCGCCGCCGAGCAGCACCGCCATGGCCTGGTCCAGATTGCCCAGGGTGGCGGACAGCCCCCACACCGGCAGGCCGGGCCGGCGCGCACGCAACCACGCCAGGCACAGCTCCAGCTGGACGCCGCGCTTGCTGCCCAGCAGCTCGTGCCATTCGTCGACGATTACCGCGTCCAGGTGCTGGAAGCGCTGCGCGGCGTGCTTGTACGACAGCAGCAGCGACAGGCTTTCCGGCGTGGTGATCAGCGCTTCGGGCAACCGCTTGCGCTGGCGCGCCCGGGCGGCGGAACCGGTGTCGCCGGTGCGGGGTTCCACGCGCCAGTCCAGGCCCACGCCGTCCAGCGCCTCGCGCAGATTGCCGGCGGTGTCCTCGGCCAGCGCGCGCAGCGGGGTGATCCACAGCACCCGCAGGCCGCCGCCCCGGTCGCCGCGGTCCAGCGCCCGGGACACCGGCCCCAGCCAGGCGGCCAGGGACTTGCCCGAACCGGTGGGGGAATGGATCAGGCCGGAGCGGCCGTCGCGGAACGCCGCCCAGGCGCGGCGCTGGAACGGCGCCGGGGACCAGCCCTGGCGGGCGAACCAGGCGTCCACCGCCGCCAGACCGTCAGCTGCCGTAGGCATCCAGCAATTCCTTGACCTGGGTCAGGCTGTCCGCCTGGTCCGGCGTCAGGTCCTGGCGCCAGCGGGCGATGCGCGGAAAACGCAGGGCGATGCCGGATTTATGGCGCGGCGACGGCTGGATGCCCTCGAACGCGATCTCGAACACATGGTGAGGCTGCACCGACCGCACCGGGCCGAATTTCTCCACCGTGTTGCGGCGGATCCAGCGGTCCAGGCGGCCGATCTCCTGGTCGCTCAGCCCGGAGTAGGCTTTGGCGATCGGCACATAGCCGTCGCCGTCCGGCACCGCCAGGGTGTAATCGGTGTAGAGATTGGCGCGGCGGCCGTGGCCGGGCTGGGCGTAGAGCAGCACCGCGTCCAGGGTCAGCGGATCGATCTTCCACTTCCACCAGTCGCCACGCACCCGGCCGCTGCGGTAGGGGCTGTCCCGATGCTTCAGCATCAGCCCTTCCACCTGGTGCTCGCGGCTGTCGGCGCGCAACGCGGCCAGCGCCGGCCAGTCCGGCGCGTCCACCAGCGGGCTCAGTTTCAAGGCCGGCTCGTCGGCGTCGGCGATCAGGGTTTCCAGGGCCGCGCGGCGCTCGTGCAGGGGGCGCGCCCGCCAGTCCCGGCCCTGGTACTCAATCAGGTCGTAGGCGAGAAACGCCACCGGCACTTCACGCAGCAGCTTCTCGCCCACTGTTTTGCGCTGAATGCGGCGCTGCATTTGCGAAAACGGCAGCACCCTGTCGTGCCAGGCCACCAGTTCACCGTCGAGCACCGCCTCGGGCAGCGCCCCGGCGGCGGCCTCCACTTCCGGGAAGCGGCCCGCCATGGGCTCCTCGCCCCGGGACCACACCCAGACGCCGTTGGGCCGAGCGATCAACTGGGCGCGGATGCCGTCCCATTTCCATTCCGCCTGCCAGTCGCTCAGCGGGCCGAGGCTGTCCGGTTCGTCCTTCAACGGCGACGCCAGGAAGAACGGGTACGGCTGGCCGTCCCGCTCCTCGCGGCGCTCCTCACTGAGCAGGTGGGTAAAGAAGCTGGCGCCGGGCTCGAACTCGCCCATCAGCCGGCGCGCGATCAACGCCCGGGGCAGCCCGCTCCGTTCCGCCAGGGCCCGCTCCACCAGCCCCCGGGAGACGCCCACCCGCAAACTGCCGGTGAGCAGCTTGTTGTAGAGAAAACAGGCCTCGCGGGGCAGCCGCCGCCACTGCGCCATCACCCGGGCTTTCTGCTCCGCCTCGTCCTGGCCGCGCAGGGCCAGGACGCCGCCTTCCACCCAGGCGGTCAGCGAGGTGTCCGCGGGCGCCGGTTCCGGGGCCGGGTCCATCAGCAGGCTGATGGTTTCCGCCAGGTCGCCGACGTGCTGGTAGGTCTCTTCCACCAGCCACTCGGGCAGGCCGCAGGCTTCGGTGACCCAGGCGCGCAGTTTGCGGGCGCCCACCAGCCGTTTCATGCGGCGGCCGGTGAGCATGTACACCGCCCAGGCGCCGTCGTCCGCCGGGGCGCGGTCGAAATAGCGCTTCAGGGCGTCCAGCTTGACGCTGGTGCGACTGGTGGCGTCCAGCTCCGCGAACAGGGCGATGAAGTCGCGCATCAATCGCCCTCCCCGCCGTACAGCGTGCTCAAGGCGCGCGCCTCGATGCCTTCCTCTTCGTTGAGATAACGCACCAGTTCGTCGCTGCGCCCATGGGTGGTGAGCACCGTGCGGGCGCCGCTTTCGCGCACGGTGCGCAGCAACGCCGGCCAGTCCGCGTGGTCGCTGAGTTCAAAGCCGTAATCGTAGCCGCGCCGCCGGCGGTTGCCGCGAATGCGCATCCAGCCGGAGGCGAAGCCGGTGCTGGCGTTCTTGAAACGGCGCATCCAGGGGCTGCCGGCCGCCGACGGCGGCGCCAGAATCAGCTCGCCGCTGAAATCATGCTGCCGAGGCAAGGCGGACACCGGCGCGGTGGCGAGCATCGGCACACCCGCGCGACGGTACAGCTCGGTCAACGCCACCATGGCGCCGTGCAGATACACCGTGCGGCCGGCGTGTTCAGGCCGCTCCGCCAGCGCCGCCAGCACCCGTTGCGCCTTGCCGAAGGCGTAGGTGAACAGAATACAGGGCCGGTCGGGATGGTCGTCCCACCAGCGGCCGATATCGGCGGCCACTTCCTCCACCGGCGGCCAGCGGTAACAGGGCAAGGCGAAGGTGGACTCGGTGATCAGGGTGTCGCAGGGCACCACCTCGAAGGGCGCGCAGGTGGGGTCCGGGTCACGCTTGAAGTCGCCGGTGACCACCCACACCCGGCCATCGTCATGGGCCAGGCGCACCTGGGCCGAGCCGAGCACATGGCCGGCGGAGTGCAGGCTCACGCGCACCGGCCCGAAGCGACGGCTTTCGCCATAGTCCAGGGCTTCGAAGTGATGTTGGCGGCCCAGGCGGTGGCGCAGAATCGGCACGCTCTGGTGGTGCGCCCAATAGCGGGCGCTGCCGGAGCGGGCGTGATCAGCGTGGGCGTGGGTGATCACGGCCCGGGGGACCGGTCGCCAGGGGTCGACGTAGAAGTCCCCGGCGGCGCAGTAGAGGCCCTCCCGGGCCGGATAGATCAAAGGGTCATCCATGTCCGCGATGGTAATAACGCCCGGTGAGGCGGCGGTGAAAACAAGGTAAAAGCCGTTGATCGACGCCATGGGCGGCGGGCTTCACGTTGTTTTTCTGGAACAGGCGCAACACTGTGCCGATGACTCCGACACGATTGATCACCGGTGCCAGCCACGGCATCGGCCTGGCGATGACCGCGCGCTGTCTGCGCGCCGGGGACCGGGTATTCGCCGTCAGCCGCGACCCGGACCGCAGCGACGCACTCGCGGCGCTCGCCGCCGAAGCGCCGGACCGCCTGCACCCTCTGGCCGCCGACCTGTGCGACGAAGACGCCGTGGCGCGCCTGTTTGAAACGGTGCGGGCGCATACCGACACTCTGGACGCCCTGGTGCACTGCGCCGGCCTGCTGCACGACGCCGAAACCGGCCTGTCACCGGAGAAGCGGGTGGAGGACGTGAACCTGGCCGCCCTGCAGCGGGTGTTCGCCCTCAACAGCTTCGCCCCCATTCTGCTGGCCCGATACGCGCTGCCCCTGCTGCGCCACAACCGCCGCGCGGTGTTCGCATCGCTGTCCGCCCGGGTGGGCAGCATCGAGGACAACCGGCTGGGCGGCTGGTACGCCTACCGGGCCAGCAAGGCGGCGCAGAACCAGTTCCTGCGCACCTTCGCCGTGGAGGCCCGGCGGCGCGCCAAAAATCTGATCGTGCTGGCGCTGCATCCGGGCACCGTGGAGACCGGCCTGTCCGCCCCGTTCCGCGCCAACGTGCCCCCGGAAAAGCTGTTCAGCGCCGACTTCGCCGCCCAGTGCCTGTTGAAGAACATGGAGAACGCCGGCGAGGAGGACAGCGGCGGCTTCTTCGCCTGGGACGGCGCGCCGATTCCCTGGTAGCCGCTGGGCCCCTCGCTAGGCCCCATTGGGTCGTGGGAGCGGGCCTTGCCCGCGAAAGGGAGCGCAGCTCCCGGCAGGATCCCAGAGACCGCTCTAACGGCCGCACAAACAGCCTCTCTGGGATCCTGCCGGCCGGCTTTTGCCGGCCTTTCGCTTGCAGGGCAAGCTCCTACAAACCGAGCTTCGTAGAAAGGTTCGGCGCCGGCGCCTGACTAAAAAAACCGGGGCGGTTACAGAGCGGCCATAAACAGCCTGTCCGGGCCGCGCTACAGTGGTGCCAATTCAACGGCAGGGTCTGTTATGCAACCGGATTATCAAGTCGCCATCATCGGCGCCGGCTTCGGCGGCCTGGGCATGGCCATTGCGCTCAAGGACCGGGGCCAGCACGCCTTCGTGGTGCTCGAAAAAGAAAACGACGTGGGCGGCTGCTGGCGCGACAACACCTACCCCGGCGCCGCCTGCGACGTGCCCTCGCACCTGTACTCGTTTTCCTTCGAGAAGAAATTCGACTGGTCTCGGCGGTTCGCGCCGCAGGCGGAAATTCTCGCCTACCTGCGCCATTGCGCGGACAAGTACCGGCTGCACCCGCATATCCGCTTCGGCACCAGCGTCAACGGCGCCCGCTTCGACGAGGCCACCGGACTCTGGCACTTGGACACCAGCAACGGTCCGATCACCGCGCGCGCCCTGATCACCGCCACCGGCCAGCTCAACCGGCCCGCCTGGCCGAACCTGCCGGGGCGCGACCGCTTCGCCGGCGAGACCTTCCACAGCGCCCGCTGGAACCACGATGTGGACCTCACCGGCAAGACCGTGGCGGTGATCGGCACCGGGGCCAGCGCCATTCAGTTCGTACCGGAAATCGCCAAGCAGGCGAAACAGGTGCTGCTGTTCCAACGGTCGGCGCCCTATGTGATTCCCAAACCGGACCGGCCCTACTCGGCCACCGAGCAACGCCTGATGGCGCGCTTCCCGCTGCTTCAGAAACTGGACCGGGCGCGGGTGTACGCGCAGAACGAGGCGCGGGTGCTGGGCTTCACCAGCCTGCAGGGCGCCATGCGTTTTCACGAATACCTGTTCAAGAAGCACCTGAACGCGTGCGTGCCGGACCCGGACACCCGGGCCAAACTGACGCCGGATTACCCGATGGGCTGCAAGCGCATCCTGATTTCCAACGACTACTACCAGGCGTTGACGAAATACCGGATTCCGGTGATCACCGGCGGCGTGCGCGCGATCACCGCCGACGGCGTGGAAGACATCGACGGGGAACACCACCAGGCGGACGTGATTATTTACGGCACCGGCTTCCAGGCCACCGACTTTCTGGCGCCGATGACGATCACCGGCCGGCGCGGCCAGGACCTCAACCAGGCCTGGCGCGACGGCGCCGAAGCCTACCTGGGCATCACCGTGCACGGCTTCCCCAACCTGTTCATGCTGTACGGCCCCAACACCAACCTGGGCCACAACTCGATCATCTATATGATCGAATCACAGATCGCCTATGTGATCAGCGCCCTGGAAACCCTGGAACGGGACGGCCACCGCTTCGTGGATGTGCGTCCCGGCGTGCAGGACGATTTCAACCGCCGGCTGCAGGCGCGCATGCGCGATACCGTCTGGGACCAGGGCTGCGAGAGCTGGTACAAGACCGCCAGCGGCAAGAACACCAACAACTGGCCGGGCTTTACCTTCAGCTACCGGCAACGCACCCGACACCTGGACCCGGAAGACTATGAGTTGCACCCGTGAAACCGGCGGCGCCGCGCCCACGCGCGGCCAGAAAATACTGGCGGCGACGCTGCGCGGCAGCCTCAGCGTTCTGCTGAAACCCGCGTTCCTGTCACGCAGCCCGGTGGCCCTGCAACGGCACTGGCTGGCGGCGCTGTCGCGCACCACCCTGCCCGCCCGCGGCGTGCCCAGACGGCGCACGGTGCTGGGCCCGGTGCCGGTGGAACTGACCGGCAACGGCCACAGCGGCACGGTGCTGTATCTGCACGGCGGCGGCTACGTGAGCGGGGGACCGGTCACTCACCGAGCGCTGACCAGCCATCTGGCCAAACTGGCGGACGCCAGCGTGGCGGTGGCCGACTACCGGCTGGCCCCGGAGCACCCGTTTCCGGCGGCCCTGGACGACGCCCACCGCGCCTATCTGGCGCTGCTGGAGAAGGGCCACGCGCCGGAGCGGCTGGCGGTGGCCGGCGACTCCGCCGGCGGCGGCCTCACCCTTGCCCTGCTGCAGCGGCTGCGCGACGAGGGCCAGCCGCTGCCCGCCTGCGCGCTGATGTTCTCGCCCTGGGTGGACCTGACGCTGGCGGAAACGCCGCCCACCGTGCCCGGGGAAGCCATGCTCAACCGGCAGTGGCTGGCGTTCGCCGCCGAGGCCTACGCCGGTGATCAGCGCGACAGCGCCGGCGCGTCCCCGTTGCTGGGCAACCTGGACGGGCTGCCGCCGCTGCTGATCCAGACCGGCAGCGACGAGATTCTCGCCAACGACAGCGAACGCCTGGCCGAGGCGCTGGACCGCGCCGACTGCGACGCCCGCTACCAGAGCTACCCGGGCCGCTGGCACGTGTTCCAGCTGCACGCCGGCATGCTGCACGACGCCGATCTGGCGCTGGCGGAGTGCCGCGACTTCCTGCACCAGCACTGGCGCTGATCAGTCCAGCGCCGACACCGTGTCGCGGCGCAGGGCCTCCAGCGCCTCGCTGATGCGCACCGGATAAACGCCGCCGGCCTCGGCCACCGGGGCCAGTGAACGCACCGCCGCCGGCAGGCTGGCCAGCTGATCGCGCAGCCGCTGGCGGGCCTGATCCGGGTCCGGTAGCGGCGCCACCGCCTCGCCGTTTGCCACCACCGGCCGCAGTAGCGGCACCCCGTCGCGGGCTTCGTCGCGGCCGGTGATCTCGTCGTATTGGCAGCCGCCGTCGCCGTCACTGAAGCGCCACACCTGCTTGGCGCCCGGGTAGAGCGGTTTGCCCGGCGAGGTCTTGAGGCGCGGGCGGCCCTGGTATTCGGTGAGCTTGTAGGCGAAATCCAGCGACGGGGCGTCCGCCACCGAGCCCATTTCCGTGCCCACCCCGAAACCATCAATCGGTGCGCCGGCCTGCACCAGCGTCTGGATGCGGTGCTCATCGAGGCCGCCGCTGACCACGATGCGGACCCGCTGAAGCCCGGCGGCATCCAGCTTGCGCCGCGCTTCGCCGGCCAGCTCGCCGAGGTCGCCGGAGTCGATCCGCACGGCGCCCACGTCCAGCCCTTCGTCGCGGACCAGGGCGATCACCCGGTCGACGCCGCGCAGGGTGTCATAGGTGTCCACCAACAGAGTGGTGCCGGGGTAGTCGCGGGCGTAGCGGCGCAGCGCCTCGGTTTCGTCATCGTGGGACTGGATGTAGGAGTGCGCCATGGTGCCGCGCACCGGCAGGTCGAAGCTCAGGCCGCCCAGCACGTTGCTGGTGCCGGCAATGCCCGCCACCCGATAGGCGCGCACGCCGCGCCAGGCCGATTCCAGCCCGTGCATGCGGCGCATGCCGAAATCCACCACCGGCACGCCGTCGGCGGCCAGCACCATGCGCGCCGCCTTGGAGGCGAGCAGCGTTTCCAGGTTGACGTAGTTCATCAGCAGGCTTTCCAGCAGCTGCCCCTGGATCACCGGCGCCCGCACTTCCAGCAGCGGCTCGTTGGGGAACACCACCGAGCCCTCCGGCAACGCCCGGACCTCGCCTTCGAAGCGGAAATCGGCCAGCCAGCGCAGGAAGCCGTCCTCGAACAGCTCCAGTTGCCGCAGCCGCTCGATCTGCTCGGGATAGAAACGCAGCCCGCGAATCAGATGGGCGGCGTATTCCTGCCCGCAGGCCACCGCGAAACGGCGCCCCGCCGGCAGCTTGCGGAAGAACAGACTGAACACCGCCTCGCCGCGGTGGTCGTCGCGCCAGTAGGCCTGCGCCATGGTCAGTTCGTAGAGGTCCGTGAGCAGGGCCAGTTCCCGCTCCGAAGGCCAGAGAGCGTCCATTGATACTCCTGCGGTTGGTGAGCCGCGCCGTCACAATGCGACGCCACCCCTGTGTCTGACCTCACCGGGGCGGCTTTTCAAGTACCGGTGGCGGCGTCCAGGGCGCGCCGGTGCGCCGCCAGGGAGGCCGCGTCGAACAGCACGAAGCGCACCCGCTTCACCCGCTCCAGCCGCGCCCCTTCCGAGACCACCGTGGCCAGGGCCACGGCGGCCGCCTCGTCCATCGGGTAGCCGAAGGCGCCGGTGGAAAGCGCCGGGAAGCCCAGGCTGGTCAGCCCGGCGTCCTCGGCGAGCCGCAGCGCGTTGCGATAGCACTCCGCCAGCAACCGGTCGGCGGGCCGGTCGCGGCCGTACACCGGGCCCAGGCAGTGAATGACGTGGGGGTTGGGCAGCCCGTGGCCGCCGGTGAGCACCGCCTGGCCGGGCTCGATCGGCGCCAGGGGCGCGCATTCGCGGGCCAGTTGCGGCCCAGCGGCGCGGTGAATGGCGCCGGCCACGCCGCCGCCGGTGGCCAGGCGGGCGTTGGCGGCGTTGACGATCGCGTCCAGGTCGGGCTGGGCGGTAATGTCACCTTGTACGCATTGGATATCCATGACGTGCCTCCTCGAAAGGGTGTTGCCGGAGCGGGGCCGGCGGGGACAGCGCGACGGCGGCGACTGCGGTATCATTCCGGTTGGGGGCCGCCCATGATCTGTTGGAGTCGTTATGCCGTTACTCGCCCGTTTAAGTCTGCCCGTGCTGCTGCTTCTTACCACCGCCTGCCAGAGTTTTTCCGGCCTGGAAGCGCCGGAAGTGAGCCTGTCGTCACTGCGCCTGGAAAGCGCCGGCGTGTTCGAGCAACGATGGCAAGCGGTGCTGCGCGCGCGCAACCCCAATGACCGGGCAGTGACCATCAAGGCCCTGGATTACGAGATCCTGGTCAATGGCGAGCGCCTGGCGCGGGGCAACAATAACGAAGCGACCACGCTGCCGGCACTGGACGATGTGCTGATCACCACCAGCGTGTCCACCAGCCTGCTGGGCACCCTGCAGCAACTGCAACGCCTGCAGCAGAACGCCGGCGAGCCGCTCACCTATCAGCTCAAGGGCAGCGCGCGGGTGGCCGGGCTGGCGTTCCCGATTCACTTCGACCGGGAAGGGGAGTTCACTCTGCCGATGGCGCCCCAACCGGCAAACTGATTGTCCAAGACCGACGTTTTACCCTGAGGGAGCAACATGGACAGCATTCTGATCACCGGTGCCGCCAGCGGCATCGGCCTGGCGACCGCGCGCCGGTTTCACACCAACGGCTGGCGGGTGGGCCTGCTGGACGTCAATGAGGGCGCCCTGCAGGCGGTGCACGCGGAACTCGGCGAACGCTGCTGGTACCGGCGGCTGGACGTCACCGACATGGGCCAGTGCGAAGCGGCGGTGGCGGCGTTCGCGGAAAGCGCCGGCGGCCGCCTGGATGTGCTGTTCAACAGCGCCGGGGTGCTGCGCATGGGCCATTTCGAGGACCTGAGCGCCGAACAGCACCGCTTCACCCTGGACGTGAACGTGGCCGGCACCCTGCAGATGTGCCTGGCGGCCCTGCCCTACCTGAAACAGTCCCGCTCGCCCCGTGTGCTCAACATGAGCTCCGCGTCGGCGCTGTACGGCGTGCCGCACCTGGCCAGCTATTCAGCCTCCAAATTCGCGGTGCGCGGCCTCACCGAGGCGCTGGATCTGGAATGGCGCCGCCACGGCATTCGCGTGCAGGACCTGATGCCGCCGTTCGTGAACACCGGCATGGTCAACAAGCAGGCGTTCGAAGCGCCGGTGGTGCGCCGCATGGGCGTGAAACTGAGCGCTGACGACGTGGCCCGGGCCGCCTTCGACACCCTGCAGGGCGACCCCCGGGTGCACGTGCCGGTGGGGCTGCCGTTCCGCTTCACGGTGCTGCTGGAGAAGGTCGTGCCGCAACGGGCCACCCGCGCCCTGATGGCCTGGCTGAGCCGCGACTAGTAGCGAATCTCCACTTTGCGGCGGCCCCACTGCAGGGCCGCCTCCCGATCTTCGCCCAGGTAGACGTCGATCTTGTTGCGCCAGCGGGCGTGCATCTTGTCGCGCACGTACCAGGTGCCCTCCAGGCCTTCGATTTTCACCGCGGTGCCGTAATCCAGGCCGGCGGCGAGCAGGTCCCGGGACACGGCGATGGCTTTCATGCCCGGCACCAGGGTGTCGCCCCAGGCCGCCAGCGCGTGATCCTCGCCATGCCCCTGCCCGGGCAGGGAGTTGAAGGCGGTGGCGGTGACCGTGCGCCGCTGGGAAAACTCCTCCGCGAGCGCCGGGCCCGCCAGCAACACCCCGAGAAGCACCCACCCGGCATTCACGAGGCCTTGCCCATACTGTTTCGATGTCCGCATTGAAACCCCTTATTCTGCTGTTGCTGATCGGCAGCCTGTCGGCCTGCGCCGGGCGCGCGCCGGTGCCGCCACCGCTGGAGCTGCGCGCCTGGGACGCCCCGGGCCGGCCAAAGGCGGTGATTCTGGCACTGCACAGCTTCGGCGACTACAGCGCCGCCTTCGACCTGGCGGCGCCGGATCTGGCCGCCGCCGGCTACCAGGTGTACGGCTTTGATCAGGCCGGCTTCGGCGCCCGCACCCTGGCCGACGGCCGCTGGGCCGGGGAAGCACGGCTGGTGGCCGACGCCGCCGACACCGCGCGCCGCCTCGCCGAGCGGCACCCGGACACGCCGCTGTTCCTGCTCGGCGAAAGCCTGGGCGGGGCGGTGGCCATGCTGGTCGCCAGCCGGCACCCGGAGATACCGCTGCGCGGCCTGATTCTGGCGGCGCCGGCGGTTCGCGAGGGCATTCGACTGCGCTACGGCTGGAACGTTCTGATCGGCTCGGCGGCGACCCTGGCGCCGGGCTACCACCTGGATGTGGAGCGCGCCCCGGATGACCCGCACCTGGCACCGGCGGCCGCCCGGCGGCGCGCCAACGACCCGCTGGTGATGCACGAAGTACGCATGGACGCCTACTGGGGCCTGATCCAGCTGGCCGACAGCGCCAGCGACGAAGCCGACCGCATAACGGTCCCCACCCTGCTGCTGTACGGCGACCTCGACACCTCGGTGCCGGCGGTGGGCATTCAGCGGTTGCGTGAGCGGCTCGGCGCGCACGGCGATTATCAGACGTTTCCGCAGGGGCCGCATCTGCTGCTGCAAGGGCGCCACTGGCCCAGGGTCACCGCCACCGTCAAGCGCTGGGCCGGCGCCCGGGCAACACCGCGCTAACAGGCCGCAGCGCCCGTGCACCGGCGCTTTCCGGGTACCGCTTTGGGTAATTTTTCTATGCTAGGCTGGCGGCTTCGCACAGGAGGGAACGCAGATGAATAAACGGGTTCTGATCACCGGTGGCAACTCCGGTATCGGGTTTTGCACCGCGCAACAACTGGCCGGGCGCGGCGCGGAAGTGGTGCTTGCCTGCCGCGACCAGACCAAGGGACAGGCGGCGCTGGCGCGCATCAAGGGCGGCCACCCCCAGGCGCGGGTGCGGCTGTTCCCGCTGGACTTGTCCGATCTGGCCCAGGTGCGCGGCTGTGCCCGCCGCCTGAACGACGAGCTGGACGGCATCGACGTGCTGATCAACAACGCCGGCGTGGTGCCCACCCGGCAGCAGTTCACCCGCGACGGCTTCGAGATGCAGATCGGCGTGAACTATCTGGCTCCGGTGCTGCTCACCCATCTGCTGCTGCCGTTGCTGCACCAGCGCGAGGACGCCCGGGTGATCCATGTGGCGTCGGTGGCGCACTGGCTGGGCCGCATTAAAACCAACACCTGGCGCGGCCGCCGGCCCTATCTGGTGATGGACGCCTACGGCCAGTCCAAGCTCGCCAACATCCTGTTCAGCGACGTGCTCGCCCAGCGGCTGGCGGCCCAGGGCATCACCAGCAACGCCCTGCATCCCGGCGGTGTGGACACGCCGATTTTCCGCCATGTGCCGGACCTGGCAATGAAGCTGATCCGCCCCACCCTGACCACACCGGAAAAGGCCGCGCGCCTGCCGGTGCGCATGGCCCTGGACGAGGAGTTCTACGGCGTCACCGGCGGCTATTTCGACGCCAAGGGCCCGGCTACCCGTTCGCCGCGGGCGCGCAACAAGAAGCAGGCGGAACGTCTCTACCTGGACACCATGGCGGCGCTCGACATCAACCCGCTGTAACCCCGCCATCGTCGGCGGGCGGGGCCTCCAGGGCCTGCTCGTCGACGTGTTCCCGCAACGCCGGGTAGAGCGCCAGGAACACCGCTTCCAGCCGGTCGTGGTGGCGCTCGATATCCTCAATCGCCCCATCGAACCGGTTGGCGAAGCGCACCCGGGCGGCGATCCGGTCCAGCGCCCGGCCCACGTTCTCCAGCTCCGCGTAGTGCCCGAACCAGTCGTGCTCGACGATGCGCCCGGTGGTGGCGCGCATGGGCGCCGGCATCAGGGCGGCGCCGTCGCGCAGCAGGCGGTAATCCTTGTCGATGGCCTGGTCCAGCGGCGTGTCGTGGAAGCGCGACCAGTGGCGGATCAGGAAGTGATCGAACAACACGTCCAGCGCCACCCCGGCGAACCGGCGCCGCTGCGGGGAGAACAGCGCGCGGCTCTCGATCACCAGGGGGTGATGATCGGTGAAGCGGTCCACCAGCCGGTGGTTGTGCAGCCCCAGGCGCACCGCCTCGGGCAGGTCCGGCTCGCGGACACCGCGCATGAAGTCCCCCAGCAGGTTGCCCACCTTGGAGGGCACCGTGGGCCGCGCCAGGGTGAGGTGCGCGAAGTAGTTCATGTAGTGGTCCATGCGGTTAATTCTGTCACTCTCAGAGTGCCTGTGCCGGCGCGAATCAAGGCGCGTATCGCCGGCAAGGGTGGTTCCCTTGCCAAGAGACGCAACGCCGAGTCGCGCCGGCACAGGCTCTCCCGAAGGGCCACCACACAAGCGCCGTGGTCGGTGTTGCGCTCACTTGAATTGGCACCACCAGTTCTGCGTTCGCGCGCCTGGCCCACGCCGCTTGTGTGGCGGCTGAGAGTGACAGAATTAACCGCATGGACCACTAGAGGCGACCCAGCCGCAGGTTGAGATTCTGGCGCACCGCCGGCCACTCCTGGCTGAGAATGGAAAACACCACCGTGTCCCGGTAGATACCGTCGGCGCTCAGGGTGTGATGGCGCAGCACGCCGTCCTGCTTGGCGCCCAGCCGGGCGATGGCGTTGCGCGAGGCGTGGTTGTGCCAGTGGGTGCGCAGCTCCACGGCGATCGCCTCCAGGCGTTCGAAGGCGTGGCCGAGCAGCAGCAGTTTGCACTCGCTGTTCACGGCGCTGCGCTGGAAGCGGCGCGCGTACCAGGTATGCCCCAGCTCCAGCCGGCGGTTGTCCGGATCGGCGCGGAAAAAGCGGGTGCTGCCGATCACCCGCCCGCTTTCCCGGTGGCGCACCGCGAACGGCAGGTCACCGTGCCGGTCGCGGCCCTCCAGGGCGGTCTCGATATAGGCGGTGACCCGGTCCGGCGACGGCACGAAGGTGTACCAGAGTTTCCAGAGCTCGCCGTCGGCGGTGGCGTCGGCCAGCGCCTCGGCGTGGTCGGCCGTCAGCGGCTCCAGCACCACGTGCTCGCCGTCCAGCGTGACCGGTTCGATCCATACCGCCATGGTTGTCATCCTGTCGGTTCGGGAAACCGTCAGGATAACGGATATCGGCGTCAGTCGCCGCCGGCGGCCTCGGTGCCGGCCTTCATTTGCCGGTCGACCCGTTTGAGGGCGGCGGGAATGGCGTCGCAGTCGCTGCCGTCGCTGGTGCAGGACACGCAGCCCACGGCGTCATTGGCGGCCATGGTCAGGTTCACCCGGTAGGCCAGTTCCGGCAGCTTGGCGGCGCGGTTACGCAGCTCGGTGGCCTGGGCGCCCAGCCCGGCGTGCTCGGCCTGGCACGCCTTACGCTGCGCCGGGTCCTCGGAATCATAGTCGCGGTGCAGCTCGACGCCCTGCTGATGCAGGCTTTTCAGCTCCTCAATCATGGCGTTGACCTGCTCCGGGTTCTGCGGCGGTACCGCTTTGGCCAGGCCGGTGACGGTCAGCAACAGGGTGATAACAACCCAGGATGTCTTCATGGTGCACTCCTTTTTTATTCTGCGTTTTTATTGTTCCCGCCCGATTCATTCCGGCGGAGCGCCGGGCCTCAGCCCGGCGGCCAGCTGAACGGACGCCCGCCCAGCACATGCACGTGCAAATGGAACACGGTCTGGCTGGCGCCGGCGCCGTTGTTCACATTAAGACGGAAATCCTCCAGTCCTTGTTCCCCGGCCACCTGACCGGCGACCAGCAACAGGTGTCCGAGCAGTGCCTTGTCGCCCTGCTCCGCGTCGGACAGCTTGGGGATGGGCTTCTTGGGAATCACCAGGAAATGGGTCGGCGCCTGCGGGTTGACGTCCTTGAACGCCAGACACAGGTCGTCCTCGTAGATAATATCCGCCGGGATTTCCCGGTCGATGATCTTGGAGAAAATCGTTTCGCTCATGGTCTTTCCCTTTTACCACGCGGGCTGACGCGCGGACGTTCAATGTTCAGGCAGAGGCGTTCTCAGAGGCTCCCAACCATAGAACAAGCCGCAGCCGGTTGCCAGAAGGGTGGACCGGCGGCCGGGCCGCGTGTTCCCGTTCACAACACCGGGAAGAACGGCTGCTTATTTATCGAAGTTGGGGTGAGTCCCCGCGCCCCGACTGACTATAATGGCGGGGACAACCGCTCACCCTCCAACCGACGGGGCTCTATGGCCACGCTTTTCGTTGAAAATCTGACCGTTGTGGACTTTTCCTACCTGCACGCCAAGCGCGGCATGGTCGGGGAGTCCTGGATCGTGGACCTGGAGCTGTCCGGCGACCTGGACGCCCAGGGCATGGTGTTTGATTTCGGTCACATCAAGAAAGCCCTGAAGCAGGCGGTGGACGAACGGGTCGACCACCGCCTGCTGCTGCCCGGGGAAAGCGATCTGCTCGGCCTGCACCGCCGAGAGGACGGCCACATCAGCCTTGAGTGGCGCTACCTGGCCGGCGAGATCCGCATGGTGGCCCCCGCCGACAGCATTCTCGAGCTGTCCGGCACGGCGATCACCAAGGCCGGCGTGACGCTCTATCTGATGGACCTGATCCGCGATTCGGTGCCCGACAACGTCACCGAGGTGCGGGTGGTGCTGCGCGAGCAGGATACCGGCACGGCGCCGTTCTACCACTACTCCCACGGCCTCAAGAAACACGACGGCAACTGCCAGCGCATCGCCCACGGCCACCGCTCCGGCATCGAGATCTTCGAGAACGGGCGCCGCAGCCGCTACTGGGAAAAGCTCTGGGCGGACCGCTGGGAAGACATCTACATCGGCACCCGCTCGGACCTGGAAGGCACCTACTACGTGGAAGACGTGCCCCACCACCGCTTCCGCTACGACGCGGAGCAGGGCCACTTCGAGCTGGTGATTCCCGAGGACCACTGCTACCTGGTGGACACCGACTCCACGGTGGAAAACCTCGCCGAACACATCGCCGAGGAACTGGCCCGCGAAGCCCCCGGCAAGCGCTTCCGGGTGCGCGCCTTCGAAGGCGTCGGCAAGGGCGCCATCGCCGAAGCCGGCGAAGACAACCCCGGCCGCGCCAAAGCGGGCTGGCTCCAAGGCTCTTCAGTGCTGTGAAGACAGCACTGAAGAGCCAGTTAAGAGTTAACAGTGAATAGTTAGTGGCGAAACAAGGCCCTGCGGATTCGCAACGGCCTATCTGCGTATCAGCAAGCGCCCATGCCATCAGCGCGGCCCCTCCCCCATCAGCCCGCAACACGCCCTCCCGCGCAACTATTAACTGTTAACTATTAACCGTTAACTGCTCTCATGGGTCTTCCGCGAGGATCTGCTCCGCTTCTTCCTGGATCAGGCGGCGCAGCCAGCGGTGGGCAGTGTTGTGGTGCAGCAGGGGCGACCAGGCCATTTTCAGTTCGAATTCGGGGATTTCGAACGGCGGCGCCTTGATCACCAGGCGGGCGTTCTGGGCCTGCATGCGCGCCACCCGGCTGGGCAGGGTGGCGACCAGGTCGTTGTTCATCGCCAGCAGGGCCGGCATCTGGTAGTGGCGGGTGAAAATGCTGATCTTGCGGGTGCGGCCGATGCGCTGCAGGGCGTGGTCGATCCAGCCCAGGCCGCCGAGTTTTTCCGGGTTCATGCCGAAGCCCACGCCGAAACCGGTTTTCGACACCCAGATGTGCTGGGCGGACAGGTAGCTGTTGAGGTCGAAGCGCCGGGCGATGGGGTTGTCCCGGTTGAGCAGGCAGGAAAACGAATCCCGCCACAGGGTCACCTGGTGGAACGAACCGGGGATCTCGTTGAACCGGTTCACCGCCATATCCACCCGCCCCTGCTCCATGTCCGGATAGCTCACGTCGGAGGGGGTCAGGAAGTCCAGCACCACGTTGGGGGCCTCTTCACGCAATCGACGCACGATATGAGGTACTAAGGTACCTTCAGCGTAATCACTGGTCATAATGCGGAACACGCGGCGGCTTTCCGCCGGCCGGAACACATCCTCGGGCGTGAACAGGGACTCCGCCTGACTGATCAGCTGACGGACCAGCGGCTGCAGTTCCAGCGCCCGGTCGGTGGCGGTCATGCCTTCGCTGGTGCGGATCAGCAGCGGGTCGCCGAACATGTGACGCAGGCGCTTGAGGCAGTTGCTCATCGCCGGCTGGGTGATGCCCAGCTGCTCGGCGGCGCGGGTCACGTTCTTCTCGCGCAGCAGCACGTCCAGGTACTTGAGCAGGTTCAGATCGGCGCTGGCTATATTCATGGCATGAATGCCCGGAGCAGACTATAAAAAGGAAGGGTATACCAAACCGAGGCAAGATGTTAACCGTGTCGCTTTCTGGGCCTCCACTGGGACAGACGTATCGATTTAAAGCAAAAAAATGCGTATCGTGATGTTTTTCCCAGGGTGTAGTACGCACTATGAAACAGGCGGAACGTACCCGGTCCGAGAAGTTCGTGGTTCGCTTTCCTCTCGGTATGCGGGACTGGGTCGCCCAGGCGGCCGGCGTGAGTCACCGCAGCATGAACGCGGAGATCGTCGCGCGACTCAGGCACAGCATGGACAACTGGCCGGATCAGCTGCCCGGCGACGAGCCCGCGGTGCCGGCGGGGGACGAAGAGCGTTTCCTGCTTGACCACTTCCGCCGCCTGCCCGCCGCCAAGCGACGCGCGCTGATCGCGCTGCTGGACGGCAGCCGGCCGACTGTCTGAAAACTGACCATAGCGACGGCGCGTTCGGCGCCCGATGGTTTAGAGAGTCAAGTGTCATTACTCTAAACTTATTATGCGATGACCCGATGGTTGCGATGTCGACCGGCAGGTGAGTTGATCACGCCGGCGGTATCAGGGGGATAAAAGCAGTTGAAAAACGAACCTCAACGGACGAGTACCTTACCCAACGGCAACGACATCAGGCTGCCCTGGCACCTGCGTTTGCCCGCCCCGCTGGAGCGTGATTTCGCGGATTATTTCCGCGGCAGCGTGGCCAGCGTGACACCCTGGGCGGCGGCCAGCCTGGTGGCGCTGCTGATTCTTGCCCTGATCGTGGAATACACCATTTCGCCGGAGGCCGCCGCGGTGACCTGGCGCCCGCGGTTGTTGTGCGTGATGCTGATCGTGGCCACCGCCCTGATCGCGCGCCGGGCGGACTGGCGCCGCTGGCTGCATGTGTCCAGCCTGGCCGTGGCGTTCGCGGTGGCGCTGACCGGCAACTGGATGGGCCTTAACGTGGACCACGCCATGGCGTTCGGGCTTTTCCTGCAAACCCCGCTGGCGATACTGATGGCCTGTGTGGTGTTGCGCGTGCCCTTCCATCTGGCCGCCGTCAGCAGCCTGGCGATGCTCGGCATTCTGGTTCTGACGCTGTTCGGCAGCGACCGCGTGGACCGGGACCTGTCGCTGGTGTTGTTGCTGCTGTCGGTGGCCAGCGCCAGCATGAGTCTGTTCGGCCAGTACATCTACGAGCGTCTGCTGCGCCAGCACTTCCTGTCCGAGAACGTGCTCTTTCAGCACCGCGACGAGCTGCACTCCGCCAACCGCATCCTTGAGAACCAGGCCACCGTGGACGGTCTCACCGGCTGCCTGAACCGCCGCGGCATGGAAAACCGCCTCGACGAGGTGCTGCACGGTTTCGGCCGGGGCGGCGTGTCCGAACGCATCACCCTGGTGCTGTTCGATATCGATTTCTTCAAGCAGTACAACGACACCTACGGGCACCTGGCCGGCGACGACTGCCTGAAAACCGTGGCCTCGATTCCCCGCTCCATGGCCCAGAACAGTAAGGATTTCGTGGCCCGTTACGGCGGCGAGGAGTTCGTGGTGGTGCTGGTGGATACCAGCCTCAAGGACGCCCTGGTGTTCGCGGAACGCATGCGCACCCGCATCGAACAGCTGGGCCTGCCGCACACCGGTTCCCGTATCAGCCAGGTGGTGACCATCAGCGTCGGCGTCGCCAGCGCCGGCAACTGCGACAACGACGCCACCAATCTGATCAAGTGCGCCGACGAAGCGCTCTATCAGGCCAAGGGCGCGGGCCGCAACCGGGTGGCCTATATGAGCGACCAGGGCCGCGTGGTCACCCTTTAGTAATAGGGCGAAGGGTCGTCCACATCCAGTTGCTCCGGATCCAGGGCGGTGCGCGCGTAATCGCGCCACACACCGGCGTCCAGAAACAAGCGGTACAGGTCCGGGTCCAGGTGCTGGTTGTCGCGCATGCGCTGCATGATGCCGAGCGCCTCGGACAGTTTGAGCGGCTCCTTGTAGGGCCGCTCGCGGGAGGTCAGCGCCTCGAACACATCGGCGATCGCCATGATCCGCGCCGGCACCGACATCTGCTCGCGGGTCAGCCCGCGCGGGAAGCCGCGCCCGTCCATGCGCTCATGGTGGCCGCCGGCGTATTCCGGCACCCGGCGCAGCTTGCGCGGGAACGGCAGGGATTCGAGCATCTCCAGGGTAATGTCCATGTGCCCGTTGATAATGCGGCGCTCCTCTTCGGTGAGGGTGCCGCGCGGAATGCAGAGGTTGTTGACCTCGTCCTCGGATAACAGCGGCCGGCGCTGGCCGTGGGCGTCGATCCACACGGTTTCGGCGATACGCCGCACCCTCGCCTGGTCCTCCGGGGCCATGGATTCGCCCCCTTTATTGATACGCTCCAGAAAGGTGAGGTCATCGCTGAGGGTCTGCACCGCCTCTTCCATGCGCTCGCGGAATTCCGGCTCGCGGGCCGGCTCGGTGAGCGCGTCCCTTTCGTAGCGGCGTTCCGCTTCACTGCGCAGCACCGCGAAGCGGGCCGCCACCATTTCGATGCGGTCGTGCAGGCTGTGCAGCTTGGTGGATTTATCCAGCACCGAATCCGGCGTCGCCAGTTTGCCGCAGTCGTGCAGCCAGGCGGCCACGCTCAACTCGTACCAGCCGTCTTCGTCGAGTTCGAAGTCGGCGAAGCGGGTCTGGTCGTCACAGGCGGCGCGCGCCAGCAGCTCGGTAAGCAGGGGCACGCGCTCGCAGTGCGCGCTGGTGTGCGAACTCTTGGCGTCGATGGCGCGGGCGATCACCTTGACGAAGGCGTCGAGCAGATCCTTGAGCTCCTGAACCAGCAGCAGGTTATTAAGGGCGATGCCGGCGTAGCCGGCCAGCGCTTCGAGCAACGCCAGCGCCGGGGCGGGCACGGCGTCGCCGTGCGGCACCCCGTCCGGATGGGGGTTCACCAGTTGCAGCACGCCCACCACCACCCCTTCGTGGTTGCGCATCGGCACCAGCAGCAGGGAATCGACCTGCCGGACCAGCAGCGGCACCAACAGCGCCCGGTCCTGCGCGTGGAAGCGGTCCGCCCCGGTGAGATGCAGCGGCTGCCCGGAGCGCGCCACGCGCACCGCCGGCCGGTCGGCGTGCTCGTCGTCCAGGGGCAGGCGGGGGCCTTCCAGGGCGCACACCGGCGCGCCGTCCGGGCCGTTGCTGCAGTGCCGGGCGCAGTCCAGCCATTCGGCGTCGCCCTCTTCACGGTAGAGCCAGAGCACGCCGGCTTCGGCGCCGGCCAGCACCTGCGCCTCTTCCAGCACGGCCTCGATCAGGGGCGCCAGATCGCGCTGCTCATTGATCTGCCGGGCCACCCGTAACAGAGGCGGAAGATGGGGGTCCGGCACCCGCTGCAACTTGTTCATTCGGTTTCCCTGTCGGTTCGACGGGATAAGCATAGGCACAGGCTGTCGCCAGCGTAAAGGAACCTTGCTTGAACGTGAGAAGGCGATTGCCTACCATTCCCCGGTTCTGATGGGGATTTTTCCCCCAGCCAACCCATTACTCGGATTCCGTGTCACCCATGAGCGTGAGCTATCGACTGCCCGACGGGGCAACTATGGAGTTTGATCAGCCGGCCTCCGCCCTGGAGATCGCCGGACGGATCAGCAAGAAACTCGCCAAACAGGCCCTGGCGGCGAAAGCCGACGGTCGTCTCACGGACGTGTACCTGCCGCTCACCGACGGCAGCGAAGTGGAGATCATCACCCGTGAGCACGAAGACGCTCTGGAACTGATTCGCCACGACGCCGCCCATGTGATGGCCGAAGCGGTGCAGGAACTGTTCCCGGACACCCAGGTGACCATCGGTCCGACCATCGAGAACGGCTTTTATTACGACTTCTACCGGGAAGCGCCCTTTACCCCGGACGACCTGGGTGCGATCGAAAAGCGCATGCAGGAAATCGTACGCCGTAACGAAGACATCCGCCGTGAAGTCTGGGACCGCGACGAAGCGGTCGCCTTCTTCCTCAAGCAGGGCGAGGACTTCAAGGCCGAGATCATCCGCGACCTGCCCGCCGACCAGGAAGTGTCCCTGTACCGCCAGGGCGATTTCATCGACCTGTGCCGGGGCCCGCACCTGCCCGCCACCAGCAAGCTCGGCGACGGCTTCAAACTGATGAAGGTGGCCGGCGCCTACTGGCGCGGCAACGCGGACAACGCCCAGCTGCAGCGCATCTACGGCACCGCCTGGCGCGACAAGAAGGAACTCAACGCCTACCTCAAGCAGCTCGAGGAGGCGGAGAAGCGCGACCACCGCAAACTGGCGCGGGAAATGGGCCTGTTCCATATCCAGCAGGAAGCGGTGGGCAGCATGTTCTGGCACCCCAAGGGCTGGCGTCTGCGCAAGAACCTGGAAAACTACATCCGCGACAAGATGGTCAAGTACGGCTACGAAGAGGTGGCCACGCCGCAGCTGATGGACCGCATCCTGTGGGAAAAATCCGGGCACTGGGATAAGTACGGCGACGACATGTTCACCGTCTGCACCCACGACGACCGGGAGATGGCGATCAAGCCGATGAACTGCCCCGGCCATGTGCAGATCTTCAACCAGGGCATCAAGAGCTACCGCGACCTGCCGATCCGCATGGGCGAGTTCACCGCGCTGTTCCGCAACGAAGCCCACGGCGCCCTGCACGGCCTGATGCGCGCCCGTTCGTTCAGCCAGGACGACGCCCATATTTTCTGCACCGAAGAGCAGATCAATCCGGAAACCGCCGGCTTTATCGAGATGCTGCGCGAGGTGTACAAGGACTTCGGCTTCGAGGAGTTCCGCATCAAGTTCTCCGACCGGCCGGAGAAGCGTGCCGGCTCCGACGCGACCTGGGACAAGGCCGAAGCGGCGCTGCGCGGAGCGGTGGAATCCCTGGGCCTGGAATGCGAGCTGAACCCGGGCGAGGGTGCCTTCTACGGCCCCAAACTGGAGTTCGTGCTGCGCGACGCCATCGGCCGGGACTGGCAGTGCGGCACCCTACAGGTGGATTTCGTGCTGCCCGAGCGGCTGGACGCGGAATACGTGGCCGAGGACGGCTCCCGCCAGCGGCCGGTGATGCTGCACCGGGCGGTGCTCGGTTCGCTGGAACGCTTCCTGGGCATTCTGATCGAGTCCACCGCCGGCCATCTGCCGCTGTGGATGTCGCCCAGCCCGGTGGTGGTGGCGACCATCACCAACGCGGTGGACGACTACGCCGCCGAGGCGGTGGCGCTGCTCAAGGCCAAGGGCATTCCGGCGGAGCTGGATACCCGCAACGAAAAAATCGGTTTCAAGGTGCGCGAGCACTCCAAGGCCAAGACCGCCCGCATCTGGGTGGTGGGCGAAAAGGAAGCGGAAGAACGCAAGGTGGCGATCCGCAGCCTGGGCTCCAAGGACACCCAGGAGCTGGGCCTTGAAGACGCCGTGGAGCAGTTGTTTCAGGAAACCCGCGCGCCGATCTGAGGGACGCCCATGTTCAAGGACAACGAACAACAACCGGAAGGCTTCAGCGTCCCGCTCAGCGAGGCGCTGGACAATCTGGCGTTCAACGACGCCGGCCTGGTGCCGGTGATCGCGCAGCAGCACGACACCGGCGAGGTGTTGATGTTCGCCTGGATGAACCGGGCGGCGATCGAGGAGACCCTGGCCACCGGGCAGGTGTGTTACTACTCCCGCTCGCGCAAGACGTTGTGGCGCAAGGGGGAATCCTCCGGCCAGACGCAGACCCTCAAGGCACTGCGGGTGGACTGCGACGGCGACGTGCTGCTGGCCAGCGTCGAGCAGACCGGCGCGGCCTGCCACACCGGGCGGCGTGATTGCTTCTTCTGGAAACTGGACAACGACACCGCGCGCATCGATAAGTCACCGCTTGTCGATCCCAAGGACCTTTATGACCACTGACGGACCAGCATGCTGACACTGCATAACACCCTCACCGGCCACAAGGACGCGTTCCAGCCGCTCGACCCGCAACGGGTGACCCTCTATGTGTGCGGCCCGACGGTCTATAACTACGTGCACATCGGCAACGCGCGGCCGGTGGTGGTGTTCGACGTGCTCTACCGGCTGCTCTCCCGGCTGTATCCGAAGGTGGTCTACGCCCGCAATATCACCGACATCGACGACAAGATCATCACCGCCTGCGCGGAAACCGGGGAGCCGATGACCGCGCTCACCGAGCGCTTCACCGACGCCTTCCGCGAGGACATGGCGGCGCTCAACACCCTGCAGCCGGACATCGTGCCCAAGGCCACCGATCATATCGGCGAGATGACCGCCATGATCGAAACCCTGATCGCCAAGGGCCACGCCTATGAAGCGGACGGCCATGTGCTGTTCGCGGTGGAGTCGATGCCCGACTACGGCAAGCTGTCCGGCCGCAATCTGGAAGACATGCGCGCCGGCGCCCGGGTGGAAGTGGCGGACTACAAGCGCCACCCCGGCGATTTCGTGCTGTGGAAACCCAGCAGCGACGACCAGCCCGGTTGGGAATCGCCCTGGGGCCGCGGCCGGCCGGGCTGGCACATCGAGTGCTCGGCGATGATCCACAAGCATCTGGGCGATGTGATCGATATTCACGGCGGCGGCCAGGATCTGATCTTCCCGCACCACGAGAACGAAATCGCCCAGGGCTGCTGCGCCCACGGCACCGAGTACGTGCGCTACTGGATGCACAACGGCTACATCAATATCGACGGCGAGAAGATGTCCAAATCCCTGGGCAACTTCCGTCTGGTGCGGGACCTGCTGGAGAAGTTTCCCGGCGAGGTGCTGCGCTTCGCGCTGCTGTCCAGCCACTACCGGTCGCCGCTCAACTTTTCCGCCGAACTGCTGGAGCAGGCGGAAAGCAGCCTGGATTCGCTCTATTACGCCCTGCTCGGCCGGGGTGAAACCGTGCACGCCGACCCGGACTACCGGCTGCCCGAGGACCACCCGGTGCTCACCGCGCTGCTCGACGACCTGAATACCTCCGAGGCGATCAGCGCCCTGCACGCCATCGCGGCGCGCCTCAACAAGGCGGCGCTGGAAGAAAAACCGGCGCTCAAAGCGGAGCTGCAGGCCGCCGCGCACCTGCTCGGCCTGCTCGAGGCCGACCCCAGCGCCTGGTTCCAGGACAAGAAAGCCGGCGACGACGGCCTCGACAACGCCACCATCGACGGTCTGGTGGCGGAACGCACCCAGGCCAAGAAAGACAAGAACTTCGCCCGCGCGGACGAGATCCGCGACCAGCTCAAGGACGCCGGCATCCAGCTCGAGGACACCCGCGAAGGCACCCGCTGGACGCGCGGCTGAGCGGACGGCGCGGCCCTAGAAACGAACCCCGTCGAAGACCGCCGGCAGGTCGTCCTGGCCGGCGTTCTTGAAGCGCGGCTTCTCCAGCTGCGCCTGCAGCCCTTCCAGCGTCACCAGCGGCGCCTTGGTGGCGACCAGATTGGCCAGCCACACCGGCACCTTGCCGCCCGGGTCGACGAAGGTGCGGAATTCCACCCGCGTCCAGCCGTCCGCCAGCGGCGTCACCACGAAACGATTATCCAGCGCCGGGATGCGCACATAGCCGTCGCTGGGCGGCCGCGCGCCCTCGGCGTTGACGCTGTGCAGGGTCACGGCACCGCTTTCCGGCGCCTGGCTGACGCTGTTGTCGAGCACCACGTCGCGGTCGGACACCGGCCAGATGCCGTTGAAGCGCATATAGGTGCGCTCGCCGCCGGTGTCCGGCACCGCCTCGCTGGCCTGGACCTGGAAGATCCACTCCGGAAAGGTGTCCACGGCGGTGATCGCCGCCAGCACCGGCACCGGCCCGTGCGGCACCTCCACCACGCCGCGAAACGCCTTCACCGGGCTGTCCGGCACATCCCGGGTCCAGGTGGAGACCTGGTCGCGGGCGTCGGCCTCCCGGTTGGGTTGCCAGGATTGAGCGGCGGCGGAGACGCTGACGGCCAGGAGCAGCAGCCCCGTACACAGGGACACAAGCGGGTTCAACACGGCGATTCCTCGGTTCGGTGAGAGACAGGCCGCTCAGTATGGGACCGCGCCGCCGGCGCACAAGCACACCGCGCTGGATTGGCCCCTTTTGCACATCACGGTGGTCACACCGGCCCGATAACCGCTATGATGCCCAGTCGACTCAACCCCTGTTATGACCGGATGCCGACGTGAAACGCCTTCTGCTGGCCGCCCTGCGTGTGTACCAGACCGTACTGAGCCCCTGGCTGGGGAATCAGTGCCGGTTCTATCCGACCTGTTCGGAGTACGCGCGTCAGGCGGTGGAGGCCCACGGCAGCCTGCGCGGTTCCGGTCTGGCGGTGAAGCGGCTGTGCAAGTGCCACCCCTGGCACCCCGGCGGCTTCGACCCGGTGCCCGGCCAGCGTTGCGGGGACGCCCATGAGTGAGCCGCGTCCCCAGGGTCGGTTACTGTTCGTCGCCCTGCTGCTGGTCGCGCAGACGCTGCTCGCCTGGCACGCCCCGGCGCACATCTTCGACGGCCACGACGGCCATTCCGCGATCGTCGCCCACGACTGCGACCTGTGCGTGCAGGGCCACGGCCTGGTGGGCGTGCCCACCCTGTTCACGCCGCCACCGGTGCTTCCCGACACCACCACGCCCGCGGCCGACGTCCGTCGCCCGCGGGCGGTCACCCCGACCCGCAACCATCCGGCGCGCGCGCCACCCCGTTTCTCCTGAATTCCAAGCACTGACTTCCCTTATCGGGACCGCCCCTGGCGCAGCGCCAGGGCGGCCCGTGGTTGTATTCAGGAGACAACATGAAACGCTTTACTCCCCCCATGGCGGCGGCCACCGTGGCCGCCATGGTCTGGTCCGTGGCGCCCGCCGCCGAGCCCGCGTCCACCGACACCGAAGGCCGGCTGGACGCCGTGGAAGTGTCCGCTTTGCCGCTGGGCAGCGACGCCAATCTGACGCCGGCTTCGTTCGACCTGCTTGAAGACCAGCTGCTGTTCCAGCAAAGCGAAGCCACCCTGGGCGATACCCTGGACGGCCTGCCCGGCGTGCACGCCGACACCTACGGCGGCGGCTCCGGCCGGCCGGTGATCCGCGGCCAGACCGCGCCGCGTGTCAGCGTGCTGTCCGACGGCGCGCAACTGTTCGACATGTCGACCATCTCGCCCGACCACGCCACCACCGTGGAACCCATGCTGTCGCGCAAGGTGGAGGTGCTGCGCGGCCCGTCCACCCTGCTGTATGGCGGCGGCGCCATCGGCGGCGTGGTCAACGTGCTGGACAACAAAATCCCCACGCGCATGCCGGACCGCCCGGTGGAAGGCTTCGTCTCGGCGCGCGGCAACACCGTGGCCGACGAGCAGGCCGGCGCCGTGGGGCTGACCGCCCGCGCCGGCGATAACATCGCCATCCATGTGGAAGGCGCCCGCCGCGACGCCGACAACTACGAAGTGAACGGCTTCACCGAACAGGAGATCGACGGCACCTGGGCGGAAAGCAACAACGCCAGCGTCGGGCTCTCATGGATCGGTGACCGGGGCTATCTGGGCGTCGCCTACTCCTACCGGGGCGACCTCTACGGCCTGCCCGGCCACAGCCACGAGTTCGAGGGCTGCACCAGCAACGGCGCCAGCCTGGATTGCGCGGAAGAGGGCCATGAGCACGAGCACGGCGAAGAGGAAGCGCCGTTCGTGGACCTGGACAGCCGCCGCGTGGACCTGCGCGGTGAATACCGCCAGCCGTTCGACGGTGTGGAAGCGGTGCGCCTGCGCGCCAGCCACACGGATTACCGTCACCACGAGATCGAGGAAGGCGAAATCGGCACCAGCTTCCGCCACCGGGGCGTGGACACCCGCGTGGAGGCGGAGCACGCGCCCATCCTCGGCTGGCGCGGCACGGTGGGCACCCAGTTCACCGACGGCCAGATCGAGACCACCGGCGAAGAGGGGCTGTTGCCGAAAACCGATACCCGGGTGGCGGCCCTGTTCGCGGTGGAGCGCTACCGCTTCAACGACCAGTGGCAGCTGGAGGCCGGGGCCCGCTACGAGCACCAGGACCTGGACCCCGATGACGCTCAGCGCCCGCTGCCTTCGGTGAGCGATTCCGCCACCTCGATCTCCAGCGCGCTGACCTGGGCGTTCCGCCCGGATTACAACGTGTCGCTGTCGGTGGCGCGCTCCCAGCGTTTGCCGCAGACCCAGGAGGTCTACGCGCGCGGCGTGCACCTGGCCACCAACACCTACGAGTGCGGGCTGCTTTCCGACACCTTCACCTGCGGCGGCGCCGCCAACGACGCCGACCTGGAAACGGAGACGTCCCACAACGTGGGCCTCAATCTGCGCAAGGTGCAGGGCGATCTGACCTTCGACCTCGGCGTGTTCCACAACCGGGTTCAGGACTACATCTACGCCCGCACCCTGGATCAGATCGAGGAATTCCGCCTGATCAAGTACAGCCAGGAAGACGTGGAGTTCACCGGCGCGGAAGCGGAAGCCACCTACCAGTGGACCGACCGCTTCTCCACCACCGCCTTCGGCGACACGGTGTACGCGCAGTTCGAGGACAACGGCGATGAGCTGCCGCGCATCCCGGCACAGCGGCTGGGCGCGCGCCTGAACACCTACTGGCGCGCCTTCGACGCGGAGCTGGAGTTCTACCGGGTGTTCGCCCAGGACCGCATCGCCGGCTTCGAAACCCGCACGCCGGGCCACGACATGCTCAACGCCACGGTGAGCTACACCTTCACCGGCAGCCCCCAGTACAGCGCCTTCCTGCGCGCCAGCAATCTGCTCGGCGAGGAAGTGTGGAACCACGCGTCGTTTCTGGCGCGCACGGTACCGGAACCCGGTCGTAACCTGACCGCCGGCGTGCGCCTGACCTTTTGACGCGGAACATCCACAGCAAAAAGACCATGGAGAGAGCACAATGAAACGCTCATTTTCCCCCACCGGCGCCGCCCTGCTGGCCGCGTCGGTATTGCTTGCCGCCTGTAACAACGACACCGGCAGCACCCCGCTGCCCGGCGGCGAAGACGAACACGACCACGGCGCCGAAACCGCCGGCCGGCTGGTGTTCACCCACGCCGACGGCTCTAATTCACGGGTCTATGTGCACGACCTGGAGAGTCGGTCCACCCTGGCGGATTTCGCCCTGGTGCATCCCGCCACGGCGGTCCACAGCAGCCCGGAGCACCGCTACGCGGTGATCGTGCAGCGCGACAACGACCAGGTGGAATTCCTGGACGGCGGCGTCTACCGCCACGACGACCACGTCGATGAGGGCGATCCGGCGATGCTGCCGTTTACCCTGTCCGGCGTGCGGCCCACCCACTACCGCCACCACGGCGAGCAGGCCGCCCTGTTCTTCGACGGCGACAGCGCCAGCGCCGCCCTGAGCCAGTTCCATCTGTTCAGCGATGAGAGCCTGGAAAGCGGCGGCACCCTGGCCCATCAGACCCTGGACACCGCCCATCACGGCATCGCCGAGCCCCTCGACGGTGTGGTGCTGGCCAGCCACGCCGCCGCCAGCGGCGACGCGCCGGACGGCATCAGCGTGTTCGAGCTGCACGGCGACCACTTTCACAATGAAGGCGAGCTGGCCACGGCCTGCCCGGGCCTGCACGGCGGCGCATCCAGCGGCACCTTCTCGGTGTTCGGCTGCGACGACGGCGCGCTGGTGGCCGAACTGCACGGCGACCATTTCGACGACGCCAAGATCGCGGTGGCGGAGCGCCTGGCCACGGTGGTGGGCCACCCCGATGTGGCGGAGTTCGCCGCGTTCTCCTACCCCGGCGGCAACCTCTACGCGCTGGACCCGGAAGCCGGCACCGCCACGCAAGTGGACTGGCGCGACGGCGCCGTGGACGGTGACGGCGACCCGGTCTCGGCGCTGGCACGGGGCTTTGACGGCCACGGCGAGCACCTGCTGGTTCTCGACAGCAACGGCGATCTGCACGTGCTGGAGAGCAGCGACTGGAGCCACCGCGGCAGTATCGCGGTGCTCGACAGCGTGCCCGCCAGCGGCCCGGCACCGGCACTGGCGGTGAGCGCCGCCGGCGATCAGGCCTTCGTCAGTGACCCGGCGGCGCCGGCGATCCACATCATCGACCTGGAAGCGCTGAGCCTGGAAGCGGTGCCCCTGGCATTCCCGCCCACCGGCCTGGCCTGGACCGGCGTCGGCGAGGCGCACGACCATTACGGCCACGACGATCACGACGACGATCACGATCACGACCATTAACGCCCTCCGCCCCGGCCGTCCGGCCGGGGCCTTGCGCGTCGCCTTGCGCGCTTCTTTTCACTACAATGCGTTCACGGACAGCATCCCTAATAACCATCCGCAGTAATGATCGGAGTACCCATGAAGCCTTTCCTGTTAGCCGCGAGCCTTGCGCTGCCCCTGACCCTCCTGCCCATTGCCGCCGGCGCCTCCGGCTTCGCGGGTATCGACGTTGTCAGCAGCGAAATCGAACCGGACGACGGCGGCAGCGCCGATCCCACCGCGCTGCAGTTCAAGTTCGGTACCTGGATCAACCGCAATGAAACCCTGGGCGGCGAGCTGCGCCTGGGCCTGGGTATTGATGAGGACGACCTGGGCCGTGGCACCGATGTGGAAATCGACCGCTACTACGGCGCCTATTTCCGTGGTCAGTTCCCCAACACCCTGCCGGTGCGCCCCTACGGCCTGATCGGCCTGACCCGCATGGAAACCACCGAGAACTTCCCCGGCGGCGGCTCCACCGGCGAGAACTACTCCGGCCTCTCCATCGGCCTGGGCGCCGACGTGAGCCTGACCGACGTGGTGTTCGTGAGCGTGGAATACATGCGCGCCGTAGACAGTGGCGGCGACGAAGTCACCAACCTGTCCCTGGGGCTCAACGGCCGCTTCTGAGCGCCGGCGACCCGAGGAGCGACCGCAAGGAACGGCGGTCATAAAAAAAGCCGCGCTATGCGCGGCTTTTTTTGTAGCGGCCTTACGAGCCCCGGTCAGGGAATCGGCAGGTAGCCGCCCTCCACTTCCTTGGTGGCGATGGCCACCGCGTTGTGGGCGTGCAGGCTCTCCAGGTGATTCACCCGCAGCCAGAAGTCCTGGTAGCAGGGCTGGCCGTCCAGCGCCCGCTTCAGGCGCCGCGCGGAATCCTCGCAGAACATCAGGTTCTGGCCGTTGAGCTTGGCGAATTCCTGCTCGTCGACCCGCTTCACGGCGGTCTGCACCGGCGTTTTCAGCGCGCCCTCGATGGAATCGATCAGGGCGGTGATCGGGAAGGCCTCGTCGCAGTCGGTATCCAGCAATACCCGCACCTGGGCCACGGAGCGCTGGCTGTGCGGCGTCGCCATGATGCCTTCCTCGGTGCCCAGCCACTCGAACACCTTCTCCATGTCCACGGAGCCTTCGCCCTCGAAGTCCTTGCGGAACTGCTCCTGGATCAGCTGCCGGGCCAGCGCCGCGGAGCACGGGCAGGTGGAGGAATAGGGCACTTCCACCGCCAGCTCCATGCGCATGCCGTCCGGGGCCAGGGTCGCCTTGATGGTCACCGGGTAGCTCTTCCAGCCGGAGTAGCTGCTTTTCAGCGCCGGCCGGCGCATCGAGTACTCGAAATCGAACTGCACGAAGCCCCGGTCGCTGAGACCCTCGTGGGAGTCGAGGAAATTCTGCAGCAGCTTGCGGATCGAATAGGCGCTTACCGAATGATCGCCGAAGGTCTCCTCCAGCATCAGGTAAAGCCGGGACATGTGAATGCCCTTGGCGTCCGGGTTGGAAAGGTTCACATAGGCCTGGATGGACGTGCTCACCGGGCGTTCGCCGGCCAGAGTGTCGCTGATGCGGGCCGGCAGATGGATCTCGCTCATGCCCACCCAGTCCAGGGTGCTGTGAATGTGTTCCACCATGGAGTTCGTCGCCACATCGGGCATCGACTTGGTGGTTTCCGAACTGCTATCGCGCTTCATGGAAATCTCCGCTGGGACGGCAAAGGACGGAGCATGACCGCTGGCCGGTGAAGGCTGGGACAATTCTCCAGGCGATGCCGCCCGACCTCTCAGGGGCGCAGAGTGTAGCAGAAACCGCCCGGCAAATAGACAGACCGGAACGACGGGATTGGCGATAAAAGCGACAGCCCGGGCCTATCGGCGGCGGGCCCCGTCACAGGGGCGTTTCATCGTCCTCGGCGCGCCCCACCAGCTCCTGGAAGCGCTCCATTTCACGCAGCGGAACGAACATTTCCTCGGCGCGGGCGTGCTGGCGCAGGGCCTCGGAGATGGCCACCGCCTGGCGCAGGTCGCGCAGGGCGTTCTCGGTCTCGCCCAGGCCGGCCCAGGCGCAGGCGCGCTGGTAGAGGGCGTGGGCGTTGTCCTCGTCCACTTCCAGCACCCGGTCGCACAGGCTCAGGGCCCAGCGCTGCTCGCCCAGCTCCAGGGCGGCGTCGGCCTTCCAGGCCAGCGCCTCCGGGTCGTCCGGGCGCAGCTCCAGGATCCGGTCGTAGAGCTCGATCTTCTCTTTGTAGCTGGTTTCCTTGGTGGCTTTCAGCCACAGGCTGTGGATCTCGTTGGTGCGCTCGATCTCTTCCTGGTTTTCGGTGATGGTGCGCGATTTGCGGCGCAACTCCTGCTCCAGGTCCGCCAGGCGCGACTCGTACTCCACGGTGAGCCGGGACATCTCCTTCTCGGCGTAGACGCGGATGTTGTCCTTGAGGTCACGAATCGTCGACCAGCCCACCAACGCCAGAATCGAGGCGGCGCCGGCGATCAGGTAGAAGAAGTAGGTCACCGTGTTGGTGGCGTAGCCCATGGCCTTGTCGGCCACTTCCAATTCCCGGTCGGTGACGATCCGGTTCATGTCGTTGCGGTACTCCATCATGTCCTGACGGAGGCTGCGCAGCTCACCGAGAATCCAGTTCTCGCGGAACTGGGAAATCACCGGCCCCTTTTCGATCTCGCTCTGCGACTCCACCGGCCCCTCGGCGGGGTCCTCGGCACGGTTCTGCTGCGCGCCCACGGGGCCGCACACCAACAAAAAAAGCAGTAGCCAACGCCGCCACGGCATCACTCGCATCAAGACCCGGTCCTCGATTATTTCGCCGGGCCGGACAATCCGCACACCCGGCCTACGCCGTATACCAGCCAGGCGCTGACCAGCGCCGGCAAAACCTCGAATATGGTCGCATTTAGCCCGGACAGGCGCCAGCCAATTGCCACCGAACTGGCGACAACAATCATCGCAATGGCGAGCGGTTCACGGGGGCGGCCGCCCAGCGCGTACACCACCAGCAATCCGCCGAAGGCGGCGCCCAGCACGCCCCAGGCGAACAACACCAGATTGAAGACGTTCTCCTCGGCGAACAGGGCGATGGTCAGCGATACGCCGACCACCACCAGGGTGGCGATCCGCGCGGTGCCGTAGCCGTGCCAGCGCTTGGGCATCAGATCCCGGGACAGGCAGGCGCTGCAGCTGAGAATCAGCGAATCGACGGTGGAGATGGTGGCGGCAAACAGGCCGGCCAGCACCAGCCCGGTGGCCACCGGGTGCAGCAGCACGTCCGCCATCACCGGCAGCGCCAGCTCGGCGTCCAGCTCACCGCCGCTCATCACCAGGGACGGGTCCACCGCGCCCTGGTCCATCAGCAGGCGCGCCATCATGCCGACGCCCACCGCCAGGGTGTAGAAGGCCACGAACCACAGGTAATAGTAGGTGCGCGCCCGGCGGATGTTTTTGACGTCGTTGACCGCCATGAAGCGGACCATCACATGGGGCTGGCCGATCACCGCCGCGCCGGCGAAGGTCCAGCCGACCAGGAACAGCAAGACGCCGGTGAGACCGCTGGCGGCGGAATCGGCGGGGAAAAACTGGAAGAAGGTGGGTGACACCTCGTGCAGGCCGGTCCAGGCGGACTGCCAGCCGCCGACGGTGAACACCGCGGTGGTCAGCATCACCGTCATCGCCACGATCATCACCACCGACTGGGCGGCGTCGGTCCACACCGAGGCGCGCAGACCGCCGGAGAAGCCGTAGCAGAGCACCATCACCGCGCCGATGATGGCGCCGGTGCGCAGATCCCAGTCGAACAGCGCCTGCAGCGCCTTACCGCCGGCCTTGAACTGGGCGGCGGCGTAGACCCCCAGCAGCAGCACCGCGATCAGCGCCGCCACCACCTTAAGCACCTGGAAATGGCCGCCGCCCCAGCGCGACAGCAGTTCCGGAATGGTCAGGGTGCCGCGTTCCTCGGACACCTCGCGGACTTTACGGGTAACCAGGGTGGCGGCCATCCAGTCGCCCAGAATCCAGCCCACCATCATGGTGAACGCCGGCAGGCCGGTGGCGTAGGTGTAGCCGATCACGCCGATGAACATGAAGCCGGAGTTGTTGGTGGCCACCGCGGACAGGCCGATCAGGGAGGGCGGCACGGAGCTGCCGGCGAGCAGATAGTCGGACTGTTCCTTGGAGCGAACCAGGACCGAGGAAAAGCCGATCAGCAGAAACAAAAGGAGGAAACCGAGAAAACTGGCAAGCAACATGAAACGCGTCCCTCGGGGCAAAAGCCTCTAATTACTTTGACATCTAAATGTTTTATCTCTAAGCTAGCGTACCACTTATGGCAAGGAATATCTTGGCCGTGCGATTGATTCCTGAGCTGATGCCGAGGCAAACATTGCTTTCACATCAAAGTGACGGCGCCACGATTAACCGGTTCTTGAGTCGTGTCGTCAGGCAGTCACATTGATTTGTTATCCAGAGAATTAACCACCATGGCCAAACACGACGAAGTGTTAATCGCCCTGAGACAGATTATTCGGGCCACCGACCTCTACTCCCGCAAGTTGAGCAAGGTGGCCGGGCTCACCGCCCCGCAGCTGCTGATCCTGCAGGCGATAGACGCCCATGGGGAAATGACCATGGGCGACATCGCCACCGAGGTATCCGTCAGCCAGGCCACCGTCACCACCATCCTCGACCGGCTCGAAAAGCGCGGCCTGATCGAGCGGAAAAGGGGTGAACGGGATAAGCGCCGGGTCTATGCTTATTTGACCACCGCCGGACGCGATATCATGGAGCGGGCACCGACGCCCCTGCAGGAGGAATTCATGGACCGTTTTTCACGGTTACAGGACTGGGAACAGTCGCAGATTCTCAGCTCCCTGCAGCGGGTAGCCGCGATGATGAACGCCGGTGACATCGACGCCTCGCCGGTGCTTGATCTGGGTGCCATAGACCGCATCCAGCCCGCCGCCGAGGCCCAGCGCCGTCGGCCGCGACCCGACCCTTCTTTCCAAACCGACCAGAAGTGACATCAATGTCTGCAGACGAACCGAAAAAGGCGGATTCATCCTCCGCTGACACACAAGACGACATCATTTTCCGCAAGCCCGAGAGCCCGGACGGCCCGCGGGTGCACAAGCTGATCGCGGAATGTAAGCCGCTGGATGAAAACTCCGTGTATTGCAATCTGCTGCAGTGCACGCACTTCGCGGACACTTCGGTGGCCGCGGAAATGGATGGCGATCTGGTGGGCTTCATCTCCGGGTACATCCCGCCCAAGCAGCAGAACACGCTGTTCGTGTGGCAGGTGGCGGTGCACGGCAAGGCACGCGGCAAGGGTCTCGCCAAGCGCATGCTGGCGGAACTGATCAAGCGCGACGAAGCGGAAAACGTTCAGTTCATCGAGACCACCATCACCCCGGACAACGAAGCGTCCTGGGGTATGTTCCGCAGCTTCGCCTACGAGCGTCGGATGCCCACCGAAGAGTTCATCCTCTTCGATTCACGCATCCATTTCGCCGGCGAGCACAATGATGAACATTTGCTGCGCATCGGGCCGTTCAACCGCGACGACGCCTAAAACGAATTGAGACACAGCGAGGTAGAGAGAACCATGGATACGGATATTTTTGACAGCATTGAGTCCGAAGTTCAAAGCTACGCACGCAGCTTCCCGGTGGTGTTCCAGAAAGCCAAGGGCAGCTATCTGTACGACGAGGACGGCCAGGAGTACCTGGATTTTCTGGCCGGCGCGGGCACGCTGAACTACGGCCACAACAATCCGGTTCTGAAAAAAGTCCTGCTCGACTACATCGAGAACGATTCCATCGTGCACGGCCTGGACATGCACACCGTGGCCAAGCGCGACTTTCTGCAAGCGCTGGAAGACTACGTGCTCAAGCCGCGCGACATGGACCACGTGGTCCAGTTCCCCGGCCCCACCGGCACCAACGCGGTGGAAGCGGCGCTGAAGATCGCCCGTAACATCAAGGGCCGCGAGAACATCATCAGCTTCACCAACGGCTTCCACGGTGTGACCCTGGGCGCGCTGTCCACCACCGGTAACAGCCACCACCGTGGCGCCGCCGGCGTCACCATGGGCGGCGTCAGCGTGATGCCGTACGACGGCTACCTGGGCGACGCCTTCGACACCACCGAGTACCTGGACAAGGTGCTGCTGGATTCATCAAGCGGCGTCGACCATCCGGCCGCCGTGATCGTGGAAACCGTACAGGGCGAAGGCGGCATCAACGCGGCCAGCTTCGACTGGCTGCGCAACCTGGAGCGCGTCTGCCGCAAGCACGACATGCTGCTGATCCTGGACGACATCCAGGCCGGCTGCGGTCGTACCGGCACCTTCTTCAGCTTCGACAATGTCGGCATCAAGCCGGACATCATCACCCTGTCCAAGTCGCTGAGCGGCTATGGCCTGCCCCTGGCGGTGGTGCTGCTGAAGCCGGAGCTGGACCAGTGGAAACCCGGTGAGCACAACGGCACCTTCCGCGGCCACAACCTGGCCTTCGCCACCGCCGCCAAGGCGCTGGAACACTTCTGGAGCGACGATACCTTCGCCAAGGAAGTGCAGAAGAAGGGTGACCTGATCACCGACCGGTTCCGCGATATCGCGTCCGGCTTCGACGATCACTGGTTCTACCTGAACGGCCGCGGCATGATGCAGGGCCTGGTCTGCCGTGACGGCGAACTGGCCGAGGAAATCACCAAGGCCGCGTTCAAGCGCAAGCTGGTGATCGAAACCTCCGGCGCCGACGACCAGGTGATCAAGACCCTGTGTCCGCTCACCGTGACCGAGGACGAGATCAACCACGCCATGGACGTGCTCAAGGAAAGCGTCGAAGAAGTCATGAAAGACCGCATCAAGCGCGGCGACGCCAATTCCGTTTCCAGCCTGGCGGGCTGAACCCTTCCCGACCTCCCGGCCGCTTCGCGCGGCCGGGCTTCCCTGTTTTTTCCTTTTTTTTGTTTTTGGAGGTGTAGATGATCGTTCGCACTCTGGCGGAAGCCGAGAAAACCGACCGTCGCGTGGTCGCGGAAAACGGCAATTGGCAGTCCGTTCGCCTGTCCCTGAAAGAAGACAAGATGGGGCATTCCTTCAATATCACCACCATCTTTAAAGGCACCAAGACCCACATCAAATACGCCAACCACTGGGAATCCGTTTACGTGATTTCCGGCAAGGGCAAGATCGAGATGGTGGAAAGCGGCGACGTGTACGAGCTGACGCCAGGCACCATTTATCTGCTCGACCAGCACGACGAGCACTACCTCTATGGTGGCGAGAACGAGGACATGGTGGTGGCGTGCGCCTTCACCCCGCCCCTCAGCGGCAAGGAAGTGCACGACGAGAACGGCGTCTACCCGGCCGATCTTGACTGACAGCGGCGCCTGCCAGCCAAGCGAAGAGAACGGAACCCCAGGGTTCCGTTTTTTTTGGCCTGCGCCCCGGGACTCGACAAAAGTCTAATTCCACGGCGCTCCGGAAGCGGGCAAGGTACCGGGCATATCAAGTGCGGGCCAGACCCGCCGACAGCCGGATAACAATAAATCGAACCCCGAACAAACGGCTTGGGAGAGTTTCCGCAGGACCCTGGACGCCCGCGCCAAACCGCACGGGTCGTCCGCTTGAACATCAAGCTGATTCTGATTTTCCACGTCCTTACCTCGGCTGCCAGGCGGCGGCCCCTCTTTTTATTTCTGATTCCTCGCACCGCGGGGCGCGCCGGCGCCGCTTAGACGCTAGTATTGTATCGTCCGGAGATAAAACAGGTCCTAATAATGAGAATACTGATCGCCGACGACCATCCGCTGTTCCGCGCCGCTCTGCGTCAGGCCGTGGAAGTAAGCTTCAAGGACGCCCGTATCCAGGAGGCCGATTCCCTGGCCTCGCTGGAAAAGCTGGGCGACGACCAGGTCCCCTTTGACCTGATTCTGCTGGACCTGCACATGCCGGGCACGCACGGCTTCTCCGGGCTGATCTACCTGCGGGAATTGTACCGGCGGGTGCCGCTGGTGGTGATTTCCGCCAACGAAGAATTGGAAGTGATCCAGCGGGCGCTGCAATTCGGCGCCGACGGTTTTATCCCCAAGTCGGCCTCGGTGGAAGCGATGACCCAGGCGGTACTGAAAGTGATGGAAGGCGAGCGCTGGGTACCGGAAAAGGCACGCCGCCCGCTGCCGCCGGATCTGCCCGACTTCGCCGCCATGCGCGAGCGCATCACCAGCCTGACACCGCAGCAGTTCCGGGTCATGGGCATGCTCATGGAGGGGCTGCAGAACAAGGTGATCGCCTATCAGCTGGACGTGTCCGAAGCCACCGTAAAAGCCCACATGACCGCCATCTTCCGCAAGCTCGGGGTGCGCAACCGTACCCAGGCGGTGCTGGCCCTGAAGGATCTGGCCATCGAGCCGCCCGGCCTGGCCTGAGCCCGCTGCACTCAGAGCTCCGCGCCTAGAGCGCGCGCAGCACCTCCAGCAAAGCGGCCTCGCTGACCGGCTTCTGCAGAAAGCCTACCCCCTGCTCACGGGCCCGCACGCGCACCTCGGCACGGCGGTCGGCGGTGATCAGCATCGCCGGCACCACGTCCTCCCAGCAGCCGTCCAGCGCCTCGATCACCTGAAAGCCGGTCTCGCCGTCGTCGAGCTGATAATCCACCAGCAACAGGTCCGGCGCCGGCCGGCCCCGGGCTTCCTCCAGGGCGTCGGCGCGGGAGCGGGCGACGATCGGGTCACAACCCAGGGCGCGCAGCAGCGCCTCCAGGCTGGCCAGCAACGCCGGGTCGTTGTCGACACAGAACACCCGCAACCCGGCCACGTCACGCTGATCGGACACCACCGGCTCCGGTGAGGACGCCACCTCCGTCTCGCCCACCACCAGCGGCACGGAAACGGCGAATACGGTGCCGCGCCCGGGCCAGGAGCGCACACTGATGCGGTGCTCCAGCAGCCGGCAGATACGGTCGGCGATCGCCAGCCCCAAACCGAGCCCCTTGATCTGTCGGCGCCCCAGTTGCGGCAGGCGCTGGAACTCATGGAACACGCGCGCCTGCTGGTCGTCCGGAATCCCGGGGCCGGTGTCCCAGATCTCGATGGACAGCGTGTCGCCGCGACGGCGGCAACCGAACAGTACCCGGCCGCGCTCGGTGTAACGCACCGCATTGGAAAGCAGATTCTGCAGCACCCGACGCAGCAGCGCCTCGTCGGTGCGCACCTGCAGATCACTGAACACGGTGCGCAGGGTGAGCCCCTCCGCCCGCGCCAGCACGCTGAACTCCTGCCCCAGTTGCTGCATCAGCGGGCGCACCGCCACGGTGCGCGGGTGCGCCTGCATGGTGCCGGTATCCAGACGGCTGATCTCCAGCAGCGCGGAAATAATCTGCTCGGCGGCACGCAGCGAGCTGTCGATATGCCCCAACACTTCCCGCTCATAGCCGAACGCCTCGTCCTTGCGTGCCAGGCGCTGGGACAGGGACGAGGCAAACAGCTGCGCGGCGTTCAACGGTTGCATCAGGTCGTGGCCGGCGGCGGCCAGGAAGCGGGTCTTGCCCTCGTTGGCCTGCTCCAGCTGGCTGTTCAGTTCCGAGAGCCGCCGGGTGCGCTCGGAGACCATCTGCTCCAGGTTCTCGTTGATCTGGCGCAGGGCGATTTCGTCGCGCTTGCGTTCGGTGATGTCCATGTAGGTGCTGACGAAACCGCCGCCCTCCATGGGGTTGCCGCGCACCTCCACGATCACGCCGTTGGGCAGCTCCCGCTCGAAGCGGTGGGCGCTGCCCTCGCGCAGTAACTGCACCCGTTTATTGACGTCCTGCTCCAGGTCGTCGCCGGCGTAAAAGCCGCGCTCGGCGTTATGCCGGTAGACTTCCTCGATGGGACGGCCCAGGCGGATAAAGCCCTCCGGGTAATCGAACAGGTTCACGTAGGCCTGGTTCCAGGCGACGATATTGAGGTCCCGGTCGACCACGCAGATACCCTGGCTGATGGTCTCGATGGTGGTGCGCAGCAGCTGGTGGTTGAACTGGATCAGCTGCGAGGCCTCATCCATGATCCGCACCATGTCGTCGCGGCGCACGTTCTGCTTGCTGAGCAGCGAGCCCATCACAATGCGGGCGGTGGACGCGCCCATGGCGCCGGCCAGCAAACGCTCCACATAGCGCACCAGGTGCAGCGGCGCCGGCAGCGCCGGGTCCTCCGATATCTGGCGGCGCTGCAGATAATCAAAGAACAGCGCCCGCGCGCGCGGGTGGCCCAGGCCCCGCTCACACACCTGCAGCAGCTCGCCGGTGGTGATCAGCGGGTGCCCCATGCCCTCGCGCCACCAGTCGGTGGGGGTGTCCACGAAGCGGGTGGCCTGAGTGTCGTCCAGCGGCGCCTGGGTGGCGCGGCGGGACAGCCACACATAGGCCAGCAGATTAAGGCTCAGGCTCCAGAACACACCGTGGGTGAGCGGCTCCAGCCCCTCGATGGCGAACAGCGCATTGGGCCGCAGTATGCCCAGCCCCAGCAGACCGGCCCGGTTGAGGTAATCCACCCACTCCACCGGCAGCATCAGCGGCAACAGCAGGCAGTAGCCCCACACCAGAAAGCCCACCGCCAGGCCGACAAAGGCGCCGCTCTGGTGGCCGCGCCGCCAGTAGAGCCCGCCCAGCAGCGCCGGCGCCAGCTGCGCCACCGCCGCGAACGACAGCAGGCCGATGCGCGCCAACCCTTCAAAACGGTCGATCAGAATATGGAACAGGAACGCCAGCGCCAGCATCACCACAATGCTCAGCCGTCTGAGCAGACGCACCTGGTTACTCAGGTCCGAGAGTTCCTCGTCGCCCTGGATCCGGTACTGCACCCAGGCGGGCATCAGCACCTCGTTGGTGAGCATGATCGCCAGCGCCATGGTGGACACGATCACCATGCCGGTGGCCGCCGCGATGCCGCCGATGAACGACAACAGCAGCAGCCCCTGATTGTCGGCCGCCATGGGCAGCGACAGCATGTACATATCCGGCTGCGTGGAGCCGGGCTGGGTGATCATGCCGGCGGCCACGATCGGCAGCACGAACAGCGCGAACAACCCCAGATAGGTGGGCAGCACCCAGCGGGCGGTGCGCAGGTGCTGCAGGTCGTTGTTTTCCACCACGCCGGCATGGAACTGGCGGGGCAGGCAGATGATCGCCAGCATCGACAGCAGCAGCGCGGTGACGAAGCTCTGCGAAAACAGGGCCGGCTCGAACACGGAGCGGATCGCCGGCACGTCACGGACCCGCTGCCACATGTCCACCGGGCCGTCGAAGATCGCGAACAGGCAGAACAGGCCGATGATCACGAACGCCACCAGCTTGATGAAGGATTCAAAACTCACCGCCAGCATCAGCCCGGACTGGTGCTCGGTGGCGTCGATATGGCGGGTGCCGAACAGCAGCGTGAAAATCGCCATCAGGGTGGCCACCACCAGGGCGATGTCCGGCGACGGCGCCACCTGGGGGCCCACCACATGCTCGAAGGACAGGGTCACCGCCTTGAGCTGCAAGGCGATGTAGGGCAGCACGCCGACCACCGCCACCAGGGTCACCAGCACCGCCAGTTGCCGGGACTTGCCGTAGCGGGCGGCCATGAAGTCGGCGATCGAGGTGATGTGGTGCTGCTTACCCACCGACACCAGCTTATAAATCAACTCGCCGCCCAGCAGCATGGTGAGGATCGGGCCGAGATAAATGGGCAGGTAGGTCCAGCCGTTGCCGCTGGCCTCGCCCACGGCGCCGTAAAAGGTCCAGGAGGTGCAGTACACGCCCAGGCCCAGGCTGTAGGTCCAGGCGTTATTGACCACCCGCAGGCCGCGCCGCTCGGCGCGGTCCCCCCACCAGGCGATCACGAACAGCACCATCACATACAGCAGGGCGAACACACCCAGCTGCCAGAGACTAAACAAGAGAGCGCCTCCGTCCGATCATCACGGCTTTACCACTGAAACAGCACCGCCACGAAACGCAACACCACCGCCAGAATCATCACCAGCAAGCCGGCGCGCTGGATCTTGAACTCGGTGACCGACAGCGCCATGCTCCGGCGCCAGAAACGCAGCACCCCGCCCCAGTCGCCGGTGCGGCGGATATATTGACCGTAGGCCACCAGCACCAGCAGCAGGCCCAGCGCCAACAGCGCCCCTTGCAGGTATTGCATTGTTATTCTCCGTTTATGATTCGCTCTTCAGCTTCAAGTACATCAAGGCGGCGGTGGTGGCGTCGCCGCGGGCGCTGTGCCGACCGATCACCGGCACCCCCAGCTCGCCGGCGACACGCTCGAAACGCAGGTCCGGCAGCGACTCCGGATTGCGATAATGGTGCCGCCGCCGATACAGATCGGACAACTCGATCACCGGGTTGGGCAGGTCGAACCCCAGGGAGGCGCGCAGATAGCGGTTGATAATCCCCAGATCGAAATCCAGACACCAGCCCACCAGCGGCCGGTTGCCGATAAAGTCGAGCAGGTGGCGCAGGCCCTCTTCCACCGGCACGCCGTCGTGCAAGTCCACACCGCGCAGACCGTGAATGCAAATCGACTCGCCGTCCAGGCTGGCCGGCCGCGCCATGCGCAGGTCCAGCGCCGCGCCCGCCTGAACCCGGCCGGCGCTGACCGGTACCGCGGCCACCGAGACCAGTTCGGCGGTGCGGGTGTTCAGCCCGGTGGTCTCGCAATCCAGCGCCATCACTTCGTCGCCCGGTGGCGCCGCGAACAAATGACCATAGGGGCCCTTGCCGTGGCGCCGCCGTTGCACAAGACGCTTCAACATCGTTAGTACTCCAGATGAAAACGCCGGGTCAGGCGCTTCTTAAACTCATTGACCACCTGCAGGGACTCCCTGAGCAGGTCTCTTTCCAACGGCGACAGCGCCTGTATCAGCAGTTGGTTGTTGCGGCCCTCTTCGTCGTTGCCCTCAAGACGGGCCAGCTGCTGCTTGAGCCGCAGCTCCGCGAACAGCGCCATGGACTCGCCCAGCTCCTCGGCGAAGCCGGTCTCCATATGCCCCGCCTCCACCAGCCTGTCGAGCCGGCCGAAGGTACCGGTCTCACCGACGCGGTGCTGCAGGGACATGGCGCGCACCCCGTGCACCACCGGGAACAGGCCGCCCTTTTTGATATCGATGCCCTGCTGGGGCTTCTTCAGGGCGCCGAACCAGTTCAGCGGGGTGGAGAACTTCAACAGCGGCCGGGCAAAGCGCGACAGGATCAGATCGTTGTTGCTGCATACCCGGAACAGGTCCCGCCGCAGCTCATCGACCAGCTCGGTGCGCCCCGCCGCCGGGTGCGCGTCGAGCAGAATCGCCAGGTTCATCATCGAGGCGTCGTCGCCCTGCTTGGCCCAGCGGCCGATGCGTGCCTTCCAGTCGGTGGCGCTGCCCACCCACTCCGGGTTGGACACCATGATGTTGCCCGGACAACGGGGGTAACCGAGCCGCAGCAGGGTTTCGGTGAAGCGCTGCATGTGCGCGTCGCGCTCAGGCCAGTTCTCCGGGTCGTCGACGATCAGGGCGTTGTCCTGGTCGGTCTTGAGGATCTGCTCGCCGCGCCCTTCGCTGCCCAGCACCAGCAGGCAGCCGTGCTCCTGATGGCTCTCCGGCACCACGAACTGGAACGCCTTGCTGATGATGCGGCCGTTCAGTGCCGCCAGCAGGTCCATGGCGAAGCGCATCTTGACGCCCTGCGCCATCAGCGCCTGGATCAGTTCCGGCAGACGGGCGCTGGCCATCGCCAGCGCCTCCAGGTTGTCCGCCTTCTCCACTTCCAACCCCACCACGTAGGAGCGGCTGGAGAAGAAGCTGAGCACATCGGTGAGCTCCACCACGCCCACCGGACGGCGGCCGTCCATGACCACCACCCGCTGCACCTCGTGGCGGGTCATGCTGACCAGGGCGGCGAACAGAAACTGATCCGGCGGCACCGTCACCAGCTCGAAACTGGCCAGCGCCAGGGCGCGGGAGTCCGGGGTCAGGCCGTCGTTGACCAGGCCGCGCAGCAAGTCGGTTTTGGTGATCACACCCACATGGCCGTCGCGCTCCATCAGCAGGCTGTCGGCGTTGTGCTGGTTAAGCGCGGCGACCGCCTGGGCGATGGTGCCGCCGCTGTCGAGTATCAAAGGCTGGCGCATGCATTGATGCACCTTGGCGAGCATAAAGCCCGCCATGGTCACCCCGCCCTCGCGCCGCTCGGCCAGAAGCTGGTTCTTGCTGGCCAGGCGCTGGCGGAAGTAATCGTTGAATTCTTTCTGATCCTGGCACAACGACTGGAACAGGTCGGCCGGTATCAGATAACACAGAGTTTCTTCTTCGGTAATAAACCGGTAACGGCTGCGACCATTAAGCACGCTGAGCGCGCCGAACAGATCACCGGCACTGTAGACACCAAGCCGTCCCGCCTCCGCGGGAAGGGTCGGGTCCAGTTCCAGAACCGCGCCTTTGTGAACCAGATAAACAAACTGTGCCGGATGGCGCGCTTCGATAATCACCGTACCGGCTTCGAAGTACGCCATTTCCATGGCGTTCTCGAGACGGTGGCGGTGTTCCTCGTCCAGCAATGAAAACGGTAGTTGGGTAAAGTCCACGTCGATCATGGCCAGGTCCTGAACGGAGATCGGGGCCGCGCGGATACGCGGCCCCGATATTCAGCTTACTCCGTTTGTAGTAGCGTCGTTAGTGGGCGGAAGCCCCGCCGGCGCCACGCGGTACGCGGATGTCTTCAACGATATGCTGGATGTGCTCCGGCGGCGGCGCGGTCACACGGGATACCGCGAACGCGACGATAAAGTTGAGGACCATACCGACGGTACCGATGCCCTCCGGTGATACCCCGAACAGCCAGTTCTCGGCGCTGTTCAGCTCCGGCGACACGAACTTGAAGTACACGATGTAGGAGAAGGTGAAGGCCAGGCCTACCGCCATACCCGCGATCGCGCCCTCTTTGTTCATGCGCTTGTAGAAGATGCCCATCAGAATCACCGGGAAGAAGCTGGCCGCGGCGAGACCGAAGGCGAACGCCACCACCTGCGCCACGAAGCCCGGTGGATTGATACCGAAGTAACCGGCGATCAGGATCGCCACCACCGCGGCCAGACGCGCCGCCAGCAGCTCCTGTTTCTCGGAAATATCCGGCTTAAGCGTTTTCTTCAGCAAGTCATGGGACACCGCCGACGAGATCACCAGCAACAGGCCGGCCGCCGTCGACAGTGCTGCGGCCACGCCACCGGCGGCCACCAGTGCGATTACCCAGGCCGGCAGATTGCCGATCTCCGGGTTCGCCAGCACGATGATGTCACGGTCGATATACACTTCCGCATCGTTATCGTTGACCTCATTGGTGACCACGCGCTGACCGTGGGAACCGGTCACTTCGTCGCGGTCGCCGGCGAAGGTCGGCGTGCCCTTGAAGGCGGCGCCGGCGGACATCTGTACCCGGCCGTCGTCGTTCTTATCCACCCAGCCGATCAAACCGGAGTTTTCCCAGTTATAGAACCAGCCCGGCAGCTCTTGGTACTCGGTCTGATGCACGGTTTCGATCAGGTTGGTACGGGCGAAGGCGCCGACCGCCGGAGCGGTGGTGTACAGCAGGGCGATAAACAGCAGCGCCCAGCCGGCACTGATACGCGCATCACGGACCGTGGGTACGGTGAAGAAACGCACGATAACGTGAGGCAAACCGGCGGTACCGCACATCAGCGCGGCGGCGATGAAGAACACATCGATGGTGGACTTCTGACCTTCGGTATAAGCGCCGAAGCCGAGATCCTGAACAATGCCGTCCAGTCGCTCAAGCAGGTAGACACCGGTGTCGTTACCGGCGGCGTCCAGTACGGTGGCGCCGAAGCCGGTCTGCGGCAGCACATGGCCGGTCATCAGAATGGACAGGAACACCGCCGGTACCAGGAAGGCGAAAATCAATACGCAGTACTGGGCAACCTGGGTGTAGGTAATCCCCTTCATGCCGCCGAGTACGGCGTAGAAGAACACGATCGCCATGCCGATCACCACGCCCATGTTCACGTCCACTTCCAGGAAGCGGGCGAACACGATACCCACGCCGCGCATCTGGCCGGCCACATAGGTAAAGGAGATAAAGATCACGCAGATCACCGCGACGGTACGCGCCACGTTGGAATAGTAACGATCACCGATGAAGTCCGGCACGGTGAACTTGCCGAATTTTCTCAGGTAGGGCGCCAGCAGCATCGCCAGCAACACATAGCCGCCGGTCCACCCCATCAGATACACCGAGGCGTCGTAACCGGAGAAGGCGATGATACCCGCCATGGAAATAAACGATGCCGCGGACATCCAGTCCGCCGCGGTGGCCGCGCCGTTGGCGATCGGTGATACACCGCCGCCGGCGACGTAGAAGTCTTTCGTGGATGACGCCCGCGACCAGATCGCGATACCGATATAGAGCGCGAACGAGCCACCGACGAAAAGATACGTTAGTAGTTGAACATCCATCTCTTGGTCCTCTTTGTTATTTTCGCGGCGCTCACTCTTCGTGGACGTCGAATTTTCGGTCGAGCTTGTTCATGGTGAAGGCGTACATCCAGATCAACACCAGGAACACATAGATCGAGCCCTGCTGGGCGAACCAGAAACCCAGTTTGAAACCGAAGAACTGAATGTTATTGAGTGCATCCACGAACAGGATGCCGCAGCCGTAGGACACTACGAACCAGATGATGAGATAGGTGAAGATGAGCTTGAGATTAGCGGCCCAGTAGGCACGGGCGTTTTCTTCTCTCATTTGTTTACCCCTTTGCGCACTGACAAACACGGGACCCGCGTTGACACGGGCCAGCTGGCTCAAGAGTAAACAAAGGTGTGTTCAGCCACAGTATGACTTTAGTCGAAGGGCCTGGAGCGGGTTCAGCGGACGTAAAGCGCGCGCATCAGCCAGTCGTTCAGCGACACCACCGCGCCGCCCTTGTGCAGGGCTTCGATAAAACTGTCCTGAAGATCGCACAGATCACCGTTGAGAAATTCCGGCTGCAGCACCCCCCCGTGGGAGACCTGCACGTCTTCCCAGCCGAAACGCCCGGCGACTTCTTCCACCAGTTTAAAGTCGTGGACGCTGTAACGGGGACGACGGCAAAACACAATCAGAACGTAGCGTTCCCCGGCTTCGTATTCCGGTTCCATGGCTTTGGTCGCCTCACCCTCGGCGAAAAAAGCGTGTACCTCGTACATGTTCCGCTCTCCTGCAAAACCCTGTTCACATAACCGCCTTTTAAGGGATAGCACGGACCATGCCGGTGTCGTGATCGAAAAAAGGTTAAAGGCCCCCCTAAAAAAATGAAAACATGCGGCGGGGGACGCCGAGGGCATGGCGGAGAAGCGCTCATCGCGGGGCTTACAGCGGCGGACGCTTGTCCGGAACCGGGCGTCAAACCGGGCTCCGAGAGGGCTGGAAAAGGCCTCGAAAGGGCCTTTGGAAAGGCAGGTTTTGGCCTAAAAAGATACAACCTGGCCGTCGTTGTTTCCCCCTGACTCGCGCTCCAGAATGGCGCGCAGATCCGCCAGCCGCGTCTCGCGCTTCACCGACTCCATCAGCGGCCCCGCTTGCGGCCAGCGCCGGCGGCTGTAGCTGAGCCATTGCTTGACCCGGCCGCACAGCTGCGCCTCGCTGCCGGTGCCGACGATATCGGCGCCGAAAGCACGCAATACCGCCAGCACTTCCGTCCAGCCGGCGGGTTCGCCGCCCGCCACTTCGCGGGTTAGCAACGGGTTGGCCACCGCGCCGCGCCCCAGCATCAGATCCTGGCAACCGCTCTCCGCCTGGCAGCGGCGGGCGTCCTCGAGGGTCCATATTTCGCCGTTGGCGATCACCGGCAGAGTGACCCGCTCACGGATGGCGCCGATCCGGTCCCAATAGGCCGGTGGCCGGTAACCCTGCCGCTTGGTGCGGCCGTGCACGGTGAGCCAGGCGGCGCCGGCCTCCTGCACGCCCAGAGCGTTATCCAGCGCCAGATCCATGTGCTCGTTGCCGAGCCGCATTTTCACCGACACCGGTATGTGGGCGGGCACCGCCGCGCGCACCGCCCGGGTCACCGCGTGCACCCGCTCCGGCTCATCCAGCAGGATGGCGCCGCCGCCATGGCGGTTGACGATCTTCGCCGGGCAACCGAAATTGAGGTCGATGGCCGGCGCCCCCAGTGCCACCGCCTGGGCGGCGTTGTCCGCCATGCTCACCGGGTCCGAGCCCAGCAACTGCAGATGCACCGGGGTGCCGGAACGGGTGCGGGCGCCGTCGCGCAGCTCCGGGCACCAGCGGTAGAAGACACGGGGCGGCAACAGCTCGCCGCTGACGCGCACGAACTCGCTGACACACCAGTCGTAGGTGCCGACATCGGTGAGGGCCCGGCGCACCCAGAAGTCCGCCAGACCCTCCATGGGGGCGAGGATCCGTTTCATGGGCGCGGATTCTAGCACCCATGGGCCGCTCAGGTGTTAAGGATCACCCCGCCGTTGACGTGCAGGGTCTGGCCGCTGACGTAGGAGCTGTCGGCGCTCGCCAGATAGACATAAGCCGGCGCCACCTCACACGGCTGCCCGGCCCGGTTCATCGGCACCTGCCCGCCGAACTTGGCGACCTTCTCTTCATCGAAACTGGCCGGAATCAGCGGCGTCCAGATCGGCCCGGGGGCTACCGCGTTAACGCGGATGCCCTTGCTGATCAGCGCGGTCGCGAACGAACGCACCAGCGCCTGTACCGCGCCTTTGGTGGCGGTGTAGTCGAGCAGCGTGGGGTTGCCTTTGAACGCATTGATCGAGGACGTGGAGATAATCGTGTCGCCCTCGTGCAGGTGCGGCAGCGCCGCCTTGGTGAGATAGAAATGGCTGAACACATTGGTGCGGAAGGTGCGTTCGAGCTGGTCGTTTTCCAGTTCGGTGATCTCCTTCCAATCGTATTGTTCCGCCGCGTTATTCACGACGATATTAATATCGCCCAGGTCATTGAGGGTACGGGCGACAGTCTCATGGCAGAACGTGGGATCGCCGACATCGCCACGAATCAACACGCAACGGCGGCCTTCCGCTTCGACCAGATCAGCGGTCTCCCGTGCGTCGGTTTCCTCTTCCAGGTAGACCAGCGCGCAATCCGCGCCCTCGCGGGCGAAATGCAGCGCCACCGCGCGCCCGATACCGCTGTCGCCGCCGGTGATCAATGCCACCTTCCCGAGAAGCTTATCGGAGCCGCGATATTCATCACGTATGTACTGCGGCTCCGGCGTCATCCGGTGTTCGTCGCCCGGCTGCTCGTCTTGATGCTGGGGAGGGAAATGTGATCTGTCGCTCATGGCTGCTCTCCTTGCAGAGTGAGTCGGCCTGCGTCCAGCGGCCGGGAATGGCTTTCAACATGGATCAGCATAGGAGAGGGCCGCTCAAAACGGCCAGCGTCGGGTCGTAAAATCATGGTAAGTCGGGGGAAGGGACGAGCGGCGAGACCGAAACGGAGCGGCGAAAGAGCCCCGCCGGCTCCGCAAGCGAAACGCCATAGATTAAGGAGATCAGAGGAAGAAGCCGCTTGCGACGACCCGGCGGGCATTTCACTATAGGACGGCGCCCGGCGAGGCGGAAGGGCGTGTTTAGACCCTTTTGGAATCAACCGGAACTGCTCATTACGGCACCACCCGTTGTGAGCACTCACACACCTCCAGAGTCAGGAGTTGCGCCGATGAACACCTACGAAGGCGGCTGTTTGTGCGGCCAGGTCCGCTACCGGATCAGCGGCCCGTTTCACCAGTTCCACCTGTGTCATTGCTCGCGCTGCCAGCGCTTCAGCGGCACCGCCCACGCGGCCAATCTGATCGCCGCCGCCGACGCGCTGGAATGGCTCAAAGGCGAGGATCAGGTGCGCCGTTTCGACCTGCCCGAAGCGAAGAGTTTCTCGCGCGCCTTCTGCGTCCAGTGCGGCAGCATGGTGCCCCATGAAAAACGCGACGGCAGCGGCGTGATCGTCCCCGCCGGCGGACTGGACCAAACCCCGGACCTGGACCCCAACGATCACATCTTCTATGCCGACCGGGCCGGTTGGTACGACACCGGCCTGGGCGCGAAGAAGTACGACGGGCCGCCCGGCGCCTGAAGCCAGGGCCGGCGGCCGCCCCAATTGACCCCCCGGCGGTGCTGAAGTATGTTGCGCCGGCCATCCCACGAGGTCACCCGAGGTTATCGCACACATGGCCAAAAAGACCCCGCAACTGGAACAATCCCTGGACAGCCTGGAAGCCCTTGTGGAACGCATGGAGTCCGGCGAGCTGACCCTGGAAGAATCCCTGCAGGCGTTCGAACAGGGCGTCAAACTGACCCGCGAGTGCCAGCAGGCGCTCAGCCAGGCGGAGCAGAAGGTGCGCATCCTGCTGGAGCAGGACCCGCAAGCCGAGCCGGTGCCTTTCGAAGGCCGCGATGACCAGTAACCTCAACGCCCTGGACCCGCTCAACGCCACCGTGCGCGCGCGGCTCGACCAGGCCCTGCGCGACCATCTGCCGGACCCCGCGGCCAGCGACGCCCCGCGCCTCGCCGAAGCGATGCGCTACGCGGCCCTGGCCGGCGGCAAGCGGATCCGCCCGATGCTGGTGTACGCCGCCTGCCGGCTCGCCGGCGGCAGCCTGGAACAGGCCGACGTGCCGGCGGTGGCGGTGGAGCTGATCCACGCCTACTCCCTGGTCCACGACGACCTGCCGGCGATGGACGACGACGACCTGCGCCGGGGCCAGCCCACCTGCCACCGCGCCTTCGACGAAGCCACCGCGATCCTCGCCGGGGACACCCTGCACACCTTCGCCTTCGAGCTGCTCAGCCGCGCCGGCGACTACCCGGACGGCGCCCGCGTGGGCATGGTGCGCGCGCTCACCCAGGCCGCCGGCGGCGCCGGCATGGCCGCCGGGCAGATGCAGGACATGGCCGCCCACGGCCAGCTGCAGGACGTGGCCGCCCTGGAACGCATGCATTACCTGAAAACCGGCCGCCTGATCACCGCCAGCCTGACCCTGGGCTACCTGGCCGCCGGCCGCCCGGACGCCGAGCTGGCGCGCAATCTGACCGCCTACGGCGACGCCATCGGCCTGGCGTTCCAGATCCAGGACGACATCCTCGACGTGACCATGGACACCGAACAGCTCGGCAAACCCAGCAAGTCCGACGAGAAGCACGGCAAAAGCACCTTCCCGGCCCTGCTCGGCCTGCAGGCCAGCCGCGAGCGCGCCCAGGCCCTGTGCCGGCAGGCCCGCGCCGCCCTCGCCGGCTACGGCGACGCCGCCGGTCCGCTGCAACAATTGGCGGACTACATCGTGCAGCGTTCCCACTAGGGCCTGTTCACACTGCTTGCATCACGCCTGTTGCGGCAAAAAGGGCATCCAGCAGGCGTGATGCAAGTAGTGTGAACAGGCCCTCCGGCGCAATCACTGACGGTGGACCCCAAGGACCGTTATAATGCCTTCCCCTTGCCAAGCCGACGCCGACTGATTCAGGCTCCCAACCAATGCAAAAGACGTTTACCGACATTCCGCTGACCCGCCCCCACACGCCGTTGCTGGACCGCATAGGCGCGCCGGCGGACCTGCGGCGACTGCCCGAAACGGACCTTGAGCAGATGGTGGACGAACTGCGCGCCTACCTGCTCTACGCCGTGGGTCGCGCCGGCGGGCACTTCGGCGCCGGCCTCGGCGTGGTGGAACTGACCGTGGCCCTGCATTACCTGTTCGACACCCCCCACGACCGGCTGGTGTGGGACGTGGGCCACCAGTGCTACCCGCACAAGATTCTCACCGGCCGCCGCGACGAAATTCTCACCGTGCGGCAGCAACACGGCCTGTCCGGCTTCCCGAAACGCACCGAGTCGGAATTCGACACCTTCGGGGTGGGCCACTCGTCCACCTCGATCAGCGCCGCGCTGGGCATGGCCCTGGGCGCCGAGCAGGCCGGCGACAAACGCCGCACGGTGGCGGTGATCGGCGACGGCGCCATGACGGCCGGCCAGGCCTTCGAAGCCATGAGCCACGCCGCCCACACCCGCGCCAACCTGCTGGTGATTCTCAACGACAACACCATGTCGATCGGCCACAACGTGGGCGGGCTGGCCAACTACTTCGCGCGCATCTGGTCGTCCAAGACCTACATCGCCCTGCGCGAAGGCGGCAAGAAAGTGCTCTCCGCCATGCCGGCGGCCTGGGACTTCGTGCGCCGCACCGAAGAAAGCATGAAGAACATGGTCAGCCCGGACATGCTGTTCGAGGCGATCGGCTTCAACTACATCGGCCCCATCGACGGCCACGACATCGACGAGCTGACCGCCACCCTGGAGACCATGCGCGACCTGGAAGGGCCGCAACTGCTGCACGTCTACACCACCAAGGGCAAGGGCTTCGGCCCGGCGGAAGCGGACCCGGTGGGCTACCACGCGATCAACAAGATCGAGCCCAAGGCGAAAGTGGAAGTGGCCAAGCCGGCCAAACCGAAGAGCCCCAAGTACCAGGAAGTGTTCGGCCAGTGGCTGTGCGACCTGGCCAAGCAGGACCCGCGCCTGATCGGCATCACCCCGGCCATGTGCGAAGGCTCCGGCATGGTGGATTTCGCGCGCCGTTTCCCGGAGCGCTACCACGACGTGGCGATCTGCGAGCAGCACGCCCTGACGCTGGCCGGCGGCATGGCCTGCGAAGGCCGCAAACCGGTGGTGGCGATCTACTCCACCTTCCTGCAGCGCGCCTACGACCAGCTGATCCATGACGTGGCGCTGCAGGACCTGGATGTGACCTTCGGCATCGACCGGGCCGGCCTGGTGGGCGAGGACGGCGCCACCCACGGCGGCGTGTTCGACCTCGCCTACCTGCGCACCGTGCCGAACATGATCGTGGCGGCGCCGTCGGACGAGAACGAGTGCCGGCAGCTGCTCTACACCGCCTGGCTGCACGAGGGCCCGGCGGCGGTGCGCTACCCGCGCGGCACCGGCCCCGGCGCCAAAATCGAAGACACCATGACCGCCCTGCCGGTGGGCGAAAGCCGCACCCTGCGCCAGGGCAAGGGCGACGTCGCCCTGCTCGCCTTCGGCGCGCTGGTGCCGGCGGCCCTGGAGGCCGCCGAGAAACTCGACGCCACGGTGATCGATATGCGCTGGGTGAAGCCCCTGGACCGGGGCGCGGTGCTGGACGCCGCCGCCCGCCATGACCTGGTGGTGACGCTGGAAGACCACCAGCGCATGGGCGGCGCCGGTTCAGCGGTCAACGAGCTGCTGATCGACGAAGGCGTGGTGGTGCCGGTGCTCAACCTGGGCCTGCCGGACCACTTTATCCACCACGGCAAGCGGGACGCGCTGCTCGCCGAGCACGGCCTGGACGCCGCCGGCATCGAAGCCAGCGTGCGCCGGCGCCTGAAGCGTCTGCACGACGCCCTGCCCCACCGCGCCTGAAGCGTGAGCCGGACTAAAAGTGCCGCCAGCCCCCCGGCCGGGCGGGCTCGGTACGGCCATCCGGATAACGCAACAGGATCGGCCCCTTCTCGGTGATCATGCCGATATCGCTGGTCCCCGGCGGCAGGGGCCGGGCGTCCGGCCAGGTGAACAGCAAGCAGTAGTCGTCGCCGCCGGTGAGCTGCAACGGGTAACGGTCCGCCTCGTCCAGGGCCGCCAGCTCCTCGTTCACCGGCAGCGTCGCCAGATCCAGCTCCGCACCCAGCCCGCCGCTCGCCTTGAGGATATGCCCCAGGTCCTGCAACAGACCGTCGGAGACGTCGATGGCGGCCCCCGCCCGGCCCACCAGGGCGGCGCCCAGATCCAGCGGGAAAGCGGGCCGGGCCAGGTGGCGGGCGCTCACCGTGGCGCGCTCGCCGGCCTGCCAGTGACGCAACCCCAGACCGCCCTGCCCGGGCACGCCGCCGATCGCCAGGCGCTGGCCGGCGCGGGCGCCGTCGCGGCGCAACGCGCGGCCCGGCGTCACCGCGCCGGTGGCCTGGATGCTCACGCTCAAAGGCCCACGGGTAACGTCACCGCCGACCAGCGCGATGCCGGCCCGGTCCGCCAGATCGAACAGGCCCTGGGCGAAGCCCGCCAGCCAGGCCTCGTCGGCCTGCGGCAGCGTCACCGACAACAGGAACCACAGCGGGCGGGCGCCCATGGCGTAGAGATCGGACAGATTCACCGCCAGGCAGCGGTGGCCCACATCGGCGGCGGGCAGGTCGTCGGGGAAATGGTGGCCGCCGAGGCTGGTGTCCAGGGTCATCACCAGCTCGTCGCCGGCGGGGGGCAACAGCAGGGCCGCGTCGTCGCCGGGGCCCAGCACCACGCCGTCGCCCGGCGGCTGGTCCGGGCGGCGGAAGTAGCGTTCTATCAGAGCGAATTCATCCATAATCAAACGCTCCCTTTGTTATGCCACGGTCAGTCCTTGTCCGCTCCATCGTCGTCCGGGGCCTGCCGGGACGCGGCGGGGCGGTGGGCGGTCTCGGCGGAACGCAGCCGCCGCGCCAGTTTATCCAGCACGCCGTTAACGTACTTGAAGGAGTCGTCGGCGCCAAACACCTTGGCCAGCTCGATGCTTTCGTTGATCACCACCCGATAGGGCACATCCAGACGCTCCTTGAGCTCGAAGGCGCCGATGCGCAGCAGCGCCTTCTCCACCTGGGACAGCTCCTCCACCCGGCGATCCAGGAACGGGCGCAATGCCTCGTCCAGGCCGGTCACTTCGGCGGGCACGCCGTGCAGCAGGTCGTGGAAATAGGTGCGGTCCACCTTCTGCATATCGTTGGCGGCCAGGAACTGGGCCTCGATATCGCTCAGCGTGGCGCCGGCAAGCTGCCACTGGTACAGCGCCTGCAACGCGTAGCGGCGCGCCTTGCGGCGCGCGGCGGGGGAAGACGGTACGGCGGACTGGGTCATTAAAGCGCCTTGAACAGAGAAACCATTTCCAGAGCGGACATCGCGGCCTCGGCGCCTTTATTGCCGGCCTTGGTGCCGCTGCGCTCGATCGCCTGCTCGATGGACTCCACGGTGAGCACACCGAAGGCCACCGGCACGCCGGTGTCGTTCTGCACCGCGGCGATGCCCTTGGCGGCCTCACCGGCCACGTACTCGAAGTGGGCGGTGCCGCCCCGGATCACCGCGCCCAGCGCGATCACCGCGTCGTAGTCGCGCTTTTCCAGGATCTTCTTCACCGCCACCGGCAGCTCCCAGGCGCCGGGCACGCGGATGATCTCAATGTCATCGCGGGCCACGCCGTGGCGCACCAGGGTGTCCACCGCGCCGGCCAGCAGCGCTTCCACCACAAAGCTGTTGAAACGCGCCACCACCAGGGCGTAACGGCCGCCCACGTTGTTCAGAGTGCCTTCGAAGGTTTTGATATCGTGCATGTGTTTTTCCTTAGCCGTCCGCTTCCACGTATTCGACGATCTCCAGGTCGAAACCGGAAAGCGCGTTGAATTTCATCGGTGAGCTGAGAAGGCGCATCTTGCGCACGCCCAGCGCCTTGAGAATCTGAGAGCCGGTGCCGATGTTGCGATAAGTGCGCGACTCGCCCTTGGGCTTGTTGGCGGTGCCGTCGAAAAACGCCTGCAGGCGGTCCAGGGTGGGCTCGGAGTCCTCGTCCTGGCCGAGGATGATCACCACCCCGGTTTCCGCGTCGGCCACCGCTTCCAGCACCCGGTGCATGTTCCAGCCGGTGCGGCCGTTGAGCTTGGCGCTCATCAGATCGCGCAGCGGGTCCACCTGGTGCACCCGCACCGTCACTTCCTTATCCTCGTGCACCTCGCCTTTGACCAGGGCGATGTGCACATGGCCGTCGACGGTGTCGCGGAACGCCACCAGCCGGAATTCACCGTACCAGGTGTCCAGCGGGTGCTCGGACACCGGCTCGATGGTCTGTTCGTTGAGCGCGCGGTACTGAATCAGGTCGGCGATGGTGCCGATCTTGATGCCGTGCTCCTGGGCGAACTGTTCCAGGTCCGGGCGGCGCGCCATGGAACCGTCCTCGTTCATCACTTCGCAGATCACGCCGGCGGCCTCGCAGCCGGCCATCACCGCCAGGTCGCAGGAGGCCTCGGTGTGCCCGGCGCGGCGCAGCACGCCGCCCGGCTCCGCCATCAGCGGGAAAATATGCCCCGGCTGGACGATGTCCGACGCCTTGGCGTGTTTGGCGGCGGCGGCCTGCACGGTGCGCGCCCGGTCGGCGGCGGAAATACCGGTGGTGACGCCCTCGCGGGCCTCGATGGAGACGGTGAACTTGGTGCCGAAGCCGCTGCCGTTGGCGCGCACCATCAGCGGCAGATCCAGCTGCTCGCAACGCTCCTTGGACATCGGCATGCAGATCAGGCCGCGCCCGAAACGGGCCATGAAGTTGATCGCCTCGGGAGTCACGTGTTCGGCGGCCATCACCAGGTCGCCTTCGTTTTCCCGGTCCTCGTCGTCCATCAGGATCACCATCTTGCCCTGACGGATGTCCTCGATCAGTTCTTCAATGCTGTTGAGTTGCATGAAACCTACCTTTTAATGCACGCCGCGCGTGCCGGTGTTTGCGCGCCCTCGGGCCACCGCCGCGAGCTACTTCAGAAAACCGTGCTCGGCCAGGAACGACATGGACACGCCCTCCGAACCGGGCCGGGCGGCGCGCTCGCCGAGCAGCAGCCGCTCCAGATAGCGCGCAATGATATCAACTTCCAGGTTCACTGGCGTCCCCGGTTTCCAATCCTGGATGGTGGTGACGTCCTGGGTGTGGGGAATGATGTTCAGCGAGAACAGCGCGCCGTCCACGCTGTTCACCGTCAGGCTGATGCCGTCCACGGTGATCGAGCCCTTCTGGGCGATGTAGCGGGCCAGCTCCGCCGGCGCCTCGATGTCGATGCGCACCGAGCGGGCGTCCGGGGTCATCGCCTTGACCGTGCCAAGGCCGTCCACATGGCCGCTCACCAGGTGCCCGCCCATGCGCGTGGAGGGCGTCATCGCCTTCTCCAGGTTCACCCGGCTGCCGCTCTTGAGCTGCTTCAGGGAGGTCAGCGACAGGGTTTCGCCGGAGACATCGGCGCTGAAGCTGTCGCCGCCGGCCAGGGCGGTGACCGTCAGGCAGACGCCGTTGACGGCGATCGAGTCACCCAGCTTCACGTCGCCGAAATCCAGCTCGTCGCTGTGGATACGCAGCGTCACGTCGCCGCCACTGGGCGTCAGCGCCGCCACATGGCCCTGGGCCTCGATGATGCCTGTAAACATGGTTTGCCGCTCCTGCAGAGACACGCGGGGAGGAAGGGGCGCCTATCATAAACGTCCGGCGGCGGCGGGCCAAATGCGCACACCGCCGACGGGGGGCCGGTCAGCGCTTTCCGGCCGGGTCGGCCATTCCTTCGTAGCAGGGCAGATCGTCCAGAATCGGCCACCAGTTGGCCTTGGAGCCGGTGTAGGCGTGAAACACCGGGCGCGCCTCCAGGGGCTCGTTGAACAGCCCGGCGCGGATCCGCAGCACGCCGGGCAGGTCGGCCTTGCGGCTGTAGACCGGCGAGCCGCAGCGCCCGCAGAAGGCGCGGACCTTGCCGGGCGAGGATTGGTATTCGGTGATCAGCTCGCGACCGCTCAGCAGCTCAAAGGCCGCTTCCTCCACCGGCGTGTTGGTGGCGAAGGGGGCGCCCTGGGCTTTGCGGCACTGCTGGCAATGGCACACCTGAATCGGCGCCAGGGGGCCGCGGACTTCGAAGGCGATGCCGCCGCACAGGCAGCTTCCGGTGTAGGATTGCACGATCTTTCTCCGTGTTGCGGGTGTGGACGCTGTGCCTCGATACCGGAGAGGATAACGGCTTACCCGCGAACCGGCACTGTTTCGACACTGGAGTCCCCATGACGCTTGAAGACGCCCTCAACTGGCGCTACGCCACCAAACGCATGACCGGGGCAAAGGTCCCCGAAGAGAAAGTGGAGCGCATTCTGGAGGCGGCCCGGCTGGCGCCGTCGTCCTTCGGCCTGCAGCCCTACACCCTGCTGGTCGCCGAGCCGCTGGAGCTGCGCCGGCGCATCGCGCCGGTGGCGATGAACCAGCCGCAGATCACCGAGTGCTCGCACCTGATCATTTTCGCTGCCTGGAGCCCGGTCACCGAGGCCCAGGTCGAGGAAATGGTGGATTTGATCGCCCGTGAGCGCGACCTGCCCCGGGACGCGCTGGCCGGGCTGGAGAACACCGTGAAAGGCAAGATGGCCGGCTTCGCCTCCGAGGAGGAAGGCTTTCAGTGGGCCGCCCGCCAGGCCTACATCGGGCTGGGCATGGCGCTGGCGGCGGCGGCCATGGAGCGGGTCGACGCCTCGCCCATGGAGGGCTTCGATCCGCCCGGGCTGGACCAGCTGCTGGGCCTGCGCGAGCAGGGGCTGCGCAGTGTGGCGCTGATGGGCCTGGGCTACCGGGACACCGACAACGACCGTCAGGCGGGCCAGAAAAAAGTACGCCGGCCCAGGGAAGCCCTGGCCCGGCGTCTTTAGCGGCTGGCGCGCGCTCCCTGGGAGCGCGTTACAAGCCTTAGTAGCGCTTGGCGTCCAGCGCCTTGGCGGCGGCGTGGTACTCGTCGGCGAGCTGGTCGACGATATTGGCCGCCGGGCGCACCGCGTCCACCACGCCGATGCCCTGGCCGCAGCCCCAGATGTCTTTCCAGGCCTTGGCCTTGGAACTGCCGCCGGAGCCGAAATTCATCGCCGACGGGTCGCTTTCCGGCAGGTTGGCCGGATCCAGCCCGGCCTTGGCGATGGACGGCGCCAGGTAGTTGCCGTGCACGCCGGTGAACAGGTTGCTGTAGACGATATCGGTGGCCTTGCTGTCGACGATCATCTGCTTGTAGGCCTGGTCGGCGTTGGCCTCCTCACTGGCGATAAACATCGAACCGATATAAGCCAGATCCGCGCCCATGGCCTGGGCCGCCAGCACCGAGGAGCCGCTGGCGATCGAGCCGGACAGGGCCAGCGGGCCGTCGAACCACTGGCGGATTTCCTGGATCAGCGCGAACGGCGACAGCTGGCCGGCGTGGCCGCCGGCGCCGGACGCCACCGCGATCAGGCCGTCGGCGCCCTTCTCGATGGCCTTGCGGGCGAAGCGGTCGTTGATGATGTCGTGCATCACCGTGCCGCCCCAGCCGTGCACCGCCTGGTTGAGCTCTTCACGGGCGCCCAGGGAGGTGATCACCATCGGCACCTTGTACTTCTCGCACAGCTCCAGGTCTTTCTCCAGACGGTCGTTGGTCTTGTGCACGATCTGGTTCACCGCGAACGGCGCGGACGGCTGGTCCGGGTGCTCCCGGTCCCAGGCGGCCAACTCCTCGGTGATGCGCGCCAGCCATTCGTCCAGCTGCGACAGCGGCCGTGCGTTCAGCGACGGGAACGAGCCCACCACCCCGGCCTTGCACTGGGCGATGGTCAGGTCCGGGTTGGAAATGATGAACAACGGCGAGCAGATCACGGGCAGCCGCAGGCGTTTGGCGATTTCCGGGGGCAGAGACATGGCGATTCCTGTTAAGTGGGTGACGTTTACTTTGTAAATCTTTCGAATTCGGATAAACCGGGGATCGTGCTCTGGCACGGCGTCCGGTTCGGAAGGCAAATATTTACAACGTACATTTTATAAAATCAAGCGCTTCCTGACATCGGCTGGCGTCCGCCGGTGAGCGATTCGGTCAGGATTCGTCGTCGCGGCGCGGCGGCGACACCGCCATGCCCGCCAGCAGGGTGCGCATGGTTTTCTTGCGCAGGGTGTCCGCGTCGATCTCGCCGCCCAGCCGCCCGGCCATGTCCAGCACCACGATGCCGTGCAGGGTGGACCAGAACATATAGCCGATCAGGTCGGCGTCGCCGTCCATCATCCCTTCGCGGATCATATCACGCACATAGCCGACCATGGTCTCCCGGGCGCGGCGGCTGGCGCGCACCAGCTCCGGGTAGCGGCTCTCGTCGACCTGGGAGATCTCCGACATCAGCTGGTAGGCCGCCGGATGCTCGGTGGCGAAGCGCACATAGGCGTCGCCGATGGCGCGGGCGCGCTCGCGGGCGTCGCTGCCCTGGGCCAGCCCCGCCTCCAAAGCGGCGGCGAAGCGGTCCAGCGCGGCGGCGCGCACGGTGGCGAGAATCTCGTCCTTGTCCTGGAAATAGCGGTACGGCGTCATCGGGCTGACGCCCACCCCGGCGGCGATCTGCCGCATGGTGACGTTATCCGGTCCGCGCTCCACGAACAGTTCCGTGGCCACCTCGCAGACGCGCTCGCGGAAGGCGGCGATCTCCTGGTCGGTTTTCGGCTTCTTGGGCAACGGGGCGCTCCATGGTCTGCGGGCACAGGGCCGGACGGCAAAGGCTTACAGTGTAAACCAAACGCCGGGGCCCCGGCATCACGCGGATACCGCCCGCGGCACGGGGAAAGCGTCCCGCTGCAGCCGGGCCACCAGCCGCTCCACCTCGGCCAGGGCGTCGCGTACCGACGCGTCCAGCCGCTCGCCGCCCTCCTCCTGGTACTCAATGGCGATCTCATGGAAGTGCTCGATGCCAATCAGTTCCAGCGCGGTGCGCACGCTGGCTTCCAGATGGTTCAGGTGCGCCAGCGGGCCGCCGGCGCCCAGGCCGAACCCGCCCCGGGACGACAGAATCACCGCGTGGCGCGGCCGGTCGTTGAGCAGCGGGCCCACCGGGTGATCGATGTTGGCCGGATCGAAATAGATGGTGCGCTCCACGCGCACAATCTGGTCGATCCAGGCCTTGAACGCCGCCGGGTAGCTGTAGTTGTACAGCGGCACGCCCAGCACCAGCACGTCGGACTGGATCACCTCGTCCACCAGGCTGTCGCTCTCCGCCAGCACCTGCTGCAGGGCGGCGGGGCGCTGCGTCGACGGCGTAAAGGCGGCTTCGATCCACTCCACGTTCAGCAGCGAAGGCGGCCGGACGCCCAGATCCCGGCGCGTCACCGCATCCCGCGGCCGGGCGGCTTTCCAGTGCTCGATGAAGTGGTGGCTCAGCCGCCGGCTGTGCGAGCCGTGCTCGTGGGTGCCGGAACGTCCGGGGCGGGGGCTGGCGTCGAGGTGCAATAAGCGGGTCATGGCATTGTCTCCGGTCAGGGTTGGCTTGCAGGTGAGCTGATCTCACTCCTGCTTGACAGGCTTCCCATGAAACCGGAGGCTTAAAGCCGCGACAAACGATGAATTCTTGCCGTGAAGGCAAAATAAAACTCATCCATAAGGCACCCCATGAGCGCCCGCAAACTGCCCTCCCTGTCCGCCCTGCGCGCCTTCGAGGCGGCGGCCCGCCACCGCAGCGCCAAAGCCGCCGCCCAGGAACTGTCGGTGACCCCCACCGCCATCAGCCACCAACTGCGGCAACTGGAGGACTACCTGGGCGTGGCCCTGTTCGTGCGCAAACCGCGCCAGCTGGTGCTCACCGGCGCCGGCCAGACCCTGCTGACGGCGTCCAGCGAGGCGTTCGATACCCTCGCGGAAACGGTGGCCCGGCTGCGCCACGACCCGGGCCACCAGACCGTCACGCTGTCCACCATCCCGGCGGTGGCCGGGCGTTTTCTGCTGCCCTGGGTGTGCCTGCTGCGTGACCGCCACCCGCAACTGAATCTGAACCTGCGGATCTCCCACGACCTGGTGGCGCTGGACGGCGTCGCCGCCGACATGGCGATCCGCTACGGGGACGGCCACTGGCCCGGGCTGGTGTCGGAGAAGCTGTTCGATAACGTCTTTGTCCCCGCCTGCAGCCCGACCCTGGGCATCACCCGGCACGACGATCTGCACCGGCACACCCTGCTGCACTACCAGCCGCCCAGCCATTCCGGCGCCCTGCTGAGCTGGACGACCTGGCAAAAGCTGGCGCGGGTGCCCGACCTGGACATGGGCGCCGGCCTGGTGTTCTCCGACGAGACCCACACCATCACCGCCGCCCTGGACGGTCAGGGCATTGCCTTGATGAGCAAGGCGCTGATCGCCGACGAACTGGCCAGCGGCCGGCTGGTACAGCCGTTCGGGCCGGATCTGCACGCCAAGCCCTTCCACCTGGTGTACCCGGAAGAACGGCTGCGCGAACCCGCCATCGCGGCGGTGCGGGAATGGGTGCTGGGGTTGCGTTAGGCGCCGCGCGGGCCGAACAAAATGACGCCGGCGCCGACGAGGCAGATTCCGGCGCCGAGCAGGTCCCAGCGGTCGGGGGCGCGCTGCTCCACCAGCCACAACCAGAGCAGCGACATAACGATATAGACGCCGCCGTAGGCGGCGTAGGCGCGGCCGGCATAGTCGGTGTCGACGAGACTGAGCAGCCAGGCGAACAGCGCCAGGCTGACCAGGCCGGGCACCAGCCACAGCGGCGTTTTCTCCAGCCGCCACCAGGCCCAGACCGAAAAGCAGCCGGCGATTTCCGCCAGGGCGGCGGCGATGTAGAGAAGCGGTGTAATCACTTATTGGTGCCTGAATTGAGCCGCAACAGCAGGTAGACGGCGAAGCCGGTGGCGACGCCGGGCACCAGCCCCAGCAGCGGCGCGATCCAGCCGTGTTTTACCGGCCGGGCCTTCGCTTCGTAAGCCACCCAGGTGGTGAGCACCACCCAGCACATGATGGTGTCCAGGGAATAGCCGGTGGCATAGGGATTGACGAAACCGGCACTGATGGCGGCGAGCAGATCCGGGTCACCGATCAGCGGCGGAATCACGATCACAACGAACAGCAGCGCGAACAGCGCCGCCCAGAGCACGAGCAGCAGGCGAAAGGTTCCGGTGGTCATGGTGAGGCCCTCATTTTTCTCAGGAGCTTAGCCCTGGCCACCCGGAGAAAGCAAAAGCCGCTTGGTAAAGAGCCCAAAGCCACAGAGACGTGTCCCGAATAAGCTGAAACGAAGAAACAACGGTTTTGACGGGCGTTTTTGGTATTCTTGCCGCTCATTTTTTAGTCGCCCCGGAAACCATGCCTGAACACTCTGCTTCCACCTTCCTGGCCGGCGCCGGGACGGATACCTGGACGCTGTGGCTGAACATCATGGCCACCGGCGCGGCCGTGGCGTTGTTGCTGCTGCTGAGTGTGTTCACCCTGGCGCTGTATCTGTACCGCGACCGGGAAGCGCCGGCGGCGCTGCAGTTCGCCCTGGCCAACCTGTGCGCGACGGTGTACATCGCCGGCGATCTGACCTCGCGGATCGACGCCGTGACCGGCGACCTGGACGCGGTGATGACGCCCTACCGCGTGGCGCTGAGCGCGGTGGTGATGGGGCTGGCGGCGCTGATCTGCATGCACCGGGTGCTGCGCCGCCGGCACGAGCCGCGCTGGCGGCTGGCGGCGATTTACCTGGCCGGCGCTCTGCTGGCCAGCGTGCTGTGGGTGGACCATCCGGCGCTGATCATCGCCAGCAACCGGCCCACCATCGAGGGCAGCCAGGTGTTCGCGGATTACGGCGCCGCCGGCGCGCCCTTCTTCGTGCTGTGCATGGTGGCGTTCAGCTACACCAACTGGCGGATGGTGCGCCGCGCCCGGCGCACCGGCGGCACCCTGGCCTGGTGGCTGACGGTGATCGGCTTCGTGCTGGTGTTTCTCACCGGGGTGCATGACACCCTGCGCGAGATGGGCGTGGAATTGCTGCCGCTGAGCGCGCTGACGCCGGGGTTCGTGGCGTTCCAGGTGGCGGCGCTGGCGGCGATGGTGATTCATTACTCGCGCACGCTCAGCGAGCGCACCGAGACCGACCACCAGCTGCGGCACCTGGCGGACAAGGCCACCCGTGACCCGCTTTCAGGACTGTTCAACCGCGCCTTTCTGGAAAGCCATCTGGACGGCCTCGGACCCCACGCCCGGGGCGGTCTGCTGTTCATCGACCTGGATCATTTCAAGGTCGTTAACGACCGCTTCGGCCACACCCGGGGCGACGCCTTGCTGCGCGCCGTGGCGCAGCGCATCGACCACACCATGCGCGACGGCGACATCGCCTGCCGCTGGGGTGGCGACGAGTTCGTGGTGTTTCTGGCGGACGCCAACCCGGACGCGGCGGACTCCATCGCCCGGCGCCTGCTGGAGGCGTTCGAAAGCATCCCCGCCGGCGACAACGAGGACCTGCGCATCGGCGCCAGCATGGGGTTCGCGGAGCTCACCGACGACGACTGGCGGCGCACCCTGCGCCGTGCCGACCAGGCGCTGTACCAGGCCAAGGACCGCGGCCGCGGCGTGGTCGCCATCGCCTCCTGAGGTCAGCCGCGCTGTCGGCGCCAGCCCCGCCATAGCAGCCAGGCGCCCCACACCATGGCCAGCACCATGATCGCCCGGCCGCTGTTCAGCGTCAGCGCCGCCAGCGTCTTGTCCCAGGCCAGCAGCCCGGTCTCGCCGAGAATGAATTCCCAATCATGGAAGCCGTAGGGGGAGGACTTGCCGTAGTTGCCGCCCAGTAGCGGCAGCTCGCCGGCACGGGCGTCGGCCATGTAGGGCGCGATGTCGAGGAAGTTCTCGCCGAACCACCACAGGCAGACGCTGGCGCCGAAGGTGTCGTGGCGCCGCAGCAGGGCGATGCCGCAAATCACCGGCACCAGCAGCTGCCCCAGGGTGCCGCCCAGGGAACCGATGAATTGCCCGAAGACGCCGAAGATCACGTGCCCGGCTTCGTGGAACGGCAGGTTCACGTTGTGCAGGAAGGCGGGCTGGTAACCGAGCTGGTGGAGGCTCTGTGTGATGTAGCTCCAGCCCCACACCACCAGACCCACCCAGAGCAGCGCGTACAGGGCCGGGTAACGGTAGAGGGTATCCGGTGGCACCAGCAGGCTCTGGAAAAACGCTTTCAGGCGCTCGGCGCGGTCCGGGCCCGGCGGCGTCTGATTTTCCCGCAGCTCGCGCTGGCGCTCCAGGTAGGCTTCGTACTTGTGAAAGACCAGCCCGCAGCCGCCGCAGGTGGTGTCCCCGGCGCCTCGCGGGTGCTCGCATTTGGGGCATTGCATGACGGCGACCTCCCCCCGAAATCAGCTCGCCCGGTGAAAATCCATCTGCCGTGCCGTGGCGGCGGCCAGGGTACGGCTCTGTAACCGTTCCACGAGATGCAGGCTCATATCAATGCCCGCGGAAATGCCGGCGGAAGTGACCACGTCGCCCTGATCCACCCAGCGCGGCCCGTCCTCCACCGTCAGCGCCGGGAAACGGGAGCGCAAGGCGTCGATGTCTTCCCAGTGGGTGGTCACCCGGCGGCCGTCCAGGACACCGGCGGCGGCGAGCAGGAAGGCGCCGTTGCAAACCGAGGCGGTGAGCCGCGCCGCCGCCGAGACTTCCGCGATCCAGCCCACCACGGCCGCCTCGTTCATGACCTCGTCCACCACGCCGCCGGGCAGCAGCAGAACGTCGATCGGGGGATGATCCGCGAATTCGTAGTCCGGCTGAATCACCACGCCCGCGCGGCTGGTGGCCGGCCGCCGCTCGGCGGCCACCGAGAACACCGAAAACGGCGCGCCCTCCGGGGCCAGCCGGTTGGCGGTGGTGAACACTTCACAGGGGCCGGCGAAGTCGAGCAGTTCCACACCGGGGTACAGGTACACCCCCACGTTCAGGGTCATGTGCCGCCTCCGTTTACGGTCGGGTGAGCGTCAGGCGCAGGTCGTCGCCGACACGGCGCAGATCGCTCCATTGCAGGCGGATCTGCTGGTCCATGCGCTCGAACGGCAGGTCCAGCAGGCCGCGGGCGTCGGCGCCCAGCAGCGTGGGCGCCAGGTAGACGATGAGCTCGTCGAACAGGGCTTCGCGGACGAAGGCGCCGGCCAGGGTGGCGCCGCACTCCACCAGCACCTCGTTGCATTCGCGGCGGGTCAGCTCGGCGACCAGGGCATGCAGGTCGAGGCCGCGCCGCTCCGCGCGGGTGGCGGCGGCGGGTTCGGCGGGATCGCTGCCGGCGCGGGCGCGGGGCAGCGCCAGCAGCTCGGCGCCGGCGTGTTCCAGCGCCCGGCGGCGCTCCTCCGGGGCGGCGCCCGGGTCGTCGGCGTGGGCGATCAGGCAGGGGCCGTCGGCGGTCACCACCGGGCTGTCCACCGGCGTGCGCAGGGCCGGGTCGAGGATCACCCGCAGCGGCGCGCGGACCGGGCCGTCGGCGTACTCGCCATGCCGCCATTGTTCGGGACGCACGGTGTAGGAGGGCCGGTCCGCCAGCACCGTGCCGATGCCGGTGACGATGGCGCTGCTGCGCGCGCGCAGCCGCTGCACGTCCTCGCGGGCCTCGGGGCCGGTAATCCACTGGGATTCGCCGCTGGCCATGGCGGTGCGGCCGTCCAGGCTGGCGGCGGCCTTGATGCGGATCAGCGGCCGCCCCTGGCTCATGCGCAGCACGAAGCCCGGGTTCAGCGCGCGGGCGTCCGCTTCCTGAAGACCGGTGTCCACCTGGATGCCGGCGTCGCGGAGCCGCTGCAGGCCGCTGCCGGCCACCTGGGGGTTGGGGTCTTCCATGGCGGCGACCACGCGTGCCACGCCGGCCTCAATCAGGGCGTCCGCGCAGGGGCCGGTACGGCCGGTGTGGGAGCAGGGTTCCAGGGTGACGTAGGCGGTGGCGCCGCGGGCGTGCTCGCCGGCGGTGGCCAGCGCGTTGCGCTCCGCGTGGGGGTCGCCGGCCCGGGCGTGGAAGCCCTCGGCGATGATCAGGCTGTCATGGGCCAGCACGCAGCCGACGCGCGGGTTCGGGTCGGTGGTGTAGAGCGCACGCCGGGCCAGTTCCAGGGCCCGGGCCATGCACTCATGGTCGAAGTCGCTGAACCGCCCGGCGCTCATTGCTGCGGGGTATCGTCGTCTTGCGGTTCGCCGCCGCCGGCGCGGCCGCGCAGACGGTCCACCTCGGCGGCGAATTCGGAAATGTCCTGGAAGCTGCGGTAGACCGAGGCGAAGCGCACATAGGCCACGTCGTCCAGCTGCTGCAGCGCCTCCATCACGAAGCCGCCCACCTGCCGGGCCGGCACCTCCCGCTCGCCGGTGGCGCGCAGACGGTGGCAGAGCCGGCTGATCGCCGCTTCCAGGTCCTCCACGCTCACCGGCCGCTTCTCCAGCGCCCGCAGCATGCCGGCGCGCAGCTTCTGCTCGTTGAACGGCTCGCGGGTGCCGTCGGACTTGATCACCCGGGGCATCACCAGCTCGGCGGTCTCGAAGGTGGTAAACCGCTCGTTACAGCTCAGGCATTCCCGGCGCCGGCGCACCTGCCCGCCGTCCGCGACCAGACGCGAGTCGATCACCTTGGTGTCCTGAGCAGCACAAAACGGACAAAACATGAGAGGACCAGTTAACAGTTAAGAATTAATAGTGAACAGTGAATAGCGAAAACACGGGGGCATTATCGCCGACTTTTGGTGGTTTTGATAATGGCGATCAATATTCTCAGGAGTTGCCGGCAGTCCGCCTGCAAAGACTTCCCGGAATCCGGATGGAAGTAACCCGAGGCGGACAACAAATCTATCCAGTAGTCCGTTTCATTGGCTTCTTTCAGGGCGACATGCATCTTGTGCACGAAATCCGCGCGGCTTTCCGCGTACTCGGCCTCACGCACCAGCGCTCCGATTGCGGTGCCGCTGCGCAGCAACTGCTTGCTTAAGACGTATTCCTGCTTCTCACTCTGCAGGTATTGGCAGCTTTTCACCACCCGCAACGCAAAAGCGCGGGATTTCTCCCGCGCTACGAACCTTCCCGTCATCCCTGACGCCTCGGTTTGGTTTCGCTATTAACTGTTCCCTGTTAACTATTAACTCATCACCTATCGCTCGTAAACGGGCAGCCGCTTACAGATCTCACCGACCTTGCCGCGCACCGCGTCGATCACGGATTCGTCGCCCATGTTGTCGAGGATGTCGCAGATCCAGCCGGCCAGTTCGGTGGCGTCGGCTTCGTTGAAGCCGCGGCGGGTGATGGCCGGGGAGCCGATGCGCAGGCCGGAGGTGACGAACGGCGAGCGCGGGTCGTTGGGCACGGCGTTCTTGTTGACGGTGATGTGGGCGCGGCCGAGGGCGGCGTCCGCGTCCTTGCCGGTGATGTCCTGCTTGACCAGGCTGAGCAGGAACAGGTGGTTTTCGGTGCCGTTGGAGACCACGTCGAAGCCACGGTCGATGAACACCTTGGCCATCGCCTTGGCGTTCTTCACCACCTGCTGCTGGTAGGTCTTGAAGGCCGGGTCCATGGCTTCCTTGAAGCAGATCGCCTTGGCGGCGATGACGTGTTCCAGCGGGCCGCCCTGGCCGCCGGGGAAGACGGCGGAGTTGATCTTCTTCTGCAGGTCTTCGTTGGCCTTGCCCAGGATCAGGCCGCCGCGCGGGCCGCCCAGGGTCTTGTGGGTGGTGGTGGTGGTGATGTCGGCGATGCCCACCGGGCTGGGGTAGACGCCGGCGGCGACCAGGCCGGCCACGTGGGCCATGTCCACCAGCAGGATGGCGCCCACTTCGTCGGCGATGTCACGGAAGCGCTGCCAGTCGACGATCTGGGAGTAGGCGGAGAAGCCGGCCACGATCATCTTCGGCTTGTGGTCGCGGGCCAGCTTTTCCACCTGGTCGTAGTCGATCAGGCCGGTGTCGTTGTCCAGGCCGTACTGGATGGCGTTGTACATCTTGCCGGAGAAATTCGGCTTGGCACCGTGGGTCAGGTGACCGCCGGCGTCCAGGCTCATGCCGAGCACGGTGTCGCCGGGCTTGAGCACCGCCATGTAGACCGCCGCGTTGGCCTGGGAGCCGGCGTGGGGCTGGACGTTGGCCCAGTCGGCGCCGAACAGCTGGCAGGCGCGTTCGATGGCCAGGTTCTCGACCACGTCCACGTTTTCGCAGCCGCCGTAGTAGCGCTTGCCCGGGTAGCCCTCGGCGTACTTGTTGGTGAGTACGGAGCCCTGGGCTTCCATGGCCCGGGGCGAGGCGTAGTTCTCGGAGGCGATCAGCTCGATGTGCTGCTCCTGGCGCTCGCGCTCGGCGTCGATGGCGGCCTGGATTTCCGGGTCGAACTCGGCGATGGACATGGATTTAGAGAACATGGGCTACCTGTGGGTCGGATTGCGGGATCAGGGGCGCGTATTCTAACCAAAAAGGGGCCCGGTTGGCACTTGAGTTGCACTCATTCCGGCAGGAGCCACGCTCACGGAGCAGGCGCCGCCCGCCGCCGGGCGGGCGTGATGCCATTCACATATTTGACGCCCTAAACGACTTTTGCTATTCCCTTAAGGAATAACGGGGTTTGGGTTCGCGGGGTACCTTTTGGCCGCCGAAGAAGGGTTGCTGTCGTTCATTGGGGACATTTACGAGGCGTCGTACCGGCCCGGCCACTGGGGCACGGTTCTCGACCGCCTCTGCCGGCTGCTGGGCGCCAAGTCCGGCGGCATCCACGTGGAAGATCACGCCTCGGGCAAACGGTATCTGCTGGCCAACCACGGGCTGCCCCGGTTCGCTGAAGCCACCTACCGGCTCGGCCTTTCCAGGCATGATCCGGTCTACCGTATTCAGGCCGCGCGCCCGGTGGCGGAAGCGGCCCTGGTGGTGCGGCACGACGAGCAGGCGGAGGAGAACCCGCTCTACTACCGCCTGATCATGAAGCCCAACGATCTGGGCTATGTCGCCGCCATCAGCCTGTTCAACGACAAGGAATGGCATGCCGGTATCGGTGTGCACCGGTCCTTCAAGGCCGAGCCGTTCGGCGACCGGGAGCTGCAGTTGCTGGACGTGCTGGCCCCGCACTTTCAGCGTGCGCTGCGCATCGACAAGGCGTTGCAGCAGGCGACACACCGGGCCGCCTCACTGCAGTCGGTGTTGTCCGAGCTGATGCATGGCGTGGTGGTGCTGAACGGGCAGGACCAGGTGACCTACCACAACGCCGCCGCCGAGCGCCTGCTGTCGCGGCACGCCGGGCTGCTGATGGATGGCGCCAGGCTTCGCACCTGGTATCCAAGCGACGCGGCGGAGTTGTGGGCTGCGGTGGCCGGCCTGCGGCAGGGCAAGGCCAGGCAGCAGGCGGTGGGCCTGAACCATCCGGACCGGCCGCACCCGCTGATCGTCCTGGCGACGCTGCGAGAGGACGCCCCTGAGTCCCTGTCCGGTGTCTACGGCGAGGGTGAGATCGTCCTGTACGTGTCCGACCCGGGCCACCCGTTCGACGCCTGCGAAGAGGACCTGGCCACCTTGTTCCATTTCACCCGGGCGGAAAGCGGGGTCGCCAGCGCCCTGGTCAACGGGCTGTCGGTGGAACAGATCGCCGAACGGCATCAGGTCTCCAGGGAAACCGTGCGCAGCCAGTTAAAGAGCATTTTCGGCAAGCTGGGCGTCAGCAAGCAGCAGGACGTGGTGCGCCTGCTGCTCAACAGCGGTTTGAACCGGCGGCTCTGAAAAGGGGCTCGCCGGTCAGGCGGCGCGGCCTTCCGGGTCGTACCGGTCGGCGGCGACGGCACGCAGCACCGGCACCCGCTCGCCGCCGTGGTCATCGGTCTGGCCGCTGAGGCGGAAGCTGGCGATCAGGGCCGCCAGCTGCTCGGCCTGGTGGCGCATCTCCTCGGCGGCGGAGCTGGTCTCTTCCACCATGGAGGCGTTGTGCTGGGTCATGGTGTCCAACTCGGCGACGGCGGTGTTGACCTGGCCGATGCCCTGGCTCTGTTCCTGGGCGCCGGTGCTGATCTCGCTGATCACGCGGGTGACCTTGTCGATGCTGGCGACGATGTCTTCCATGGTGCGGCCGGCGTTCTTGACCAGGCCGGCGCCGGTCTGGGTGCTGGTCACGGAGCGGTCCACCAGCTCGCGGATCTCCCGGGAGGCGTCACCGGAGCGGCCCGCCAGGGTGCGCACTTCCTGGGCCACCACGGCGAAGCCGCGGCCGTGCTCGCCGGCGCGGGCCGCTTCCACGGAGGCGTTCAGGGCCAGGATGTTGGTCTGGAAGGCGATGCCGTCGATCAGGGTGATGATTTCGTTGATCTTCTCCGAGGAGGCGCTGATCTCGCCCATGGTGGTTTCCACCTCGCGCATGGCGTCCTGGCCGCGCCGGGCCACCTGCACGGTGGACTGGACCAGTTCGTCGGCCTGACGGGCGGCGTCGGAGGTATTGCGCACGGTGGTGGTGATCTCCTCCATGGAGGCGGAGGTCTGCTGCAGGTTGGCGGCGGACTGCTCGGTGCGCGAGGCCAGCTCCTGGCTGCCCTTGGCGATCTCGTCGGAGGCGGTGTTGACGCTCAGGGTGCTGGTGCGCACGGATTGCAGGGTGGTGTCGATGCGCTCGATAAAGCGGTTGAACTGCTCGGCCAGCTCGCCGATTTCGTCCTTGCGGTGGCTCTGGATGCGGGCGGTGAGGTCGCCGTCGCCGTCGGTGATCTCGCGAATCCGCGCACTCACCTGGCGGATCGCCTTGGACATCAGGTGCGGGCCGATCAGGGCAATAGCGATCGCCACGAGACCCACCAGGACGGCAAAACCGATGACCAGGGTTTGCTGGCGGTTGATCTGCGCCAGGGTGGTGGCCTCCAGTTCCTGGACGCGCTCGTCCACGGACTGCCCGGTGGCGTCGTAGAAGCCGCGCAGTTGTTCGAAGCTCTCCCGGGACGCCCCGTCGATCTGCTCCATGGCGCCGCCGATGTCTTCGTCCTTGTACATTTGGATCGAACGCGCCGACTCTTCCCGCCAGCGCTCATACAGCCCGTTGAAGGTGTTAACGCTGTCGGACACATCGCCGTAGTTGGCCATCAGACCGGCCACCTGCTGGATGCGCTCCTGGGCCTGGGCGGCGTTTTCCTCATAGGTGGCGATCTGCGTCTCGGCTTCGGGCGTACCGGGAATACCACGCAGGTAGGCCATTTCAGCCATGCGCGCCTGATAGAGATCGCGGTCCGCGTTGAGCACCAGGGAGATGGCTCTGTTGAGGGTCGAGGTGACCTCTTCCAGGCGATCCTTCACCGAGTTGACCAGCATGGCGTTGGCGGTCACCACCACCAGCAAAGCCAGGGCCACGCCAATGAAGGCGGCGCCGTATTTAATATTGATGCGGTTGAATTTAGCGAACACAGCACAACTCCTGCTCAGCGCGAACGGGCGACTCGGGCCCAAAAGTAAAATCATGTTCCGTGGCTGATATCGGCAAGGCGTGCGCGAACTTGAGCCCGGTCGGGCGCGGTACCGGCGGCCCGGGCCACAGGGCACCCTTTCATCCCGGGCCGGGTTCGGTTAGTTTAGGCGCCAACCCGCCCGTGCCCCGTCATACGGGCTTTTCTTACGTTTTCAGGCATCTCTCTTTTTATGGCCCAATACATTTTCACCATGGATAAGGTGGGCAAGGTCGTCCCGCCTAAGAAACAGATCCTCAAGGACATCTCCCTGTCCTTCTTCCCGGGCGCCAAGATCGGCGTGCTGGGCCTCAACGGCTCCGGTAAATCCACGCTGCTGCGCATCATGGCCGGCATCGACAAGGACTACCTGGGCGAGGCGCGCCCGCAGCCGGGTATCAACATCGGTTACCTGCCCCAGGAACCGGAGCTGGACCCGGACAAGAACGTGCGCGAGATCGTCGAGGAGTCCCTGTCCGAGATCCGCGGCGCCCAGGAGCGCCTGGAAGAGGTGTACGCCGCCTACGCCGAGGAAGACGCGGACTTCGAGAAGCTGGCCGAGGAGCAGGCGAAGCTGGAAGGCATTATCGAGGCCACCGACGCGCACAATATCGAGCGCCGCCTGGATATCGCCGCCGACGCCCTGCGCCTGCCGCCCTGGGACGCCAATGTAGCCAACCTGTCCGGCGGTGAGCGCCGCCGCGTGGCGCTGTGCCGCCTGCTGATGAGCGCCCCGGACATGCTGCTGCTGGATGAGCCCACCAACCACCTGGACGCCGAGTCGGTGGCCTGGCTGGAGCGCTTCCTGCACGAGTTCTCCGGCACCGTGGTGGCGGTGACCCACGACCGCTACTTCCTGGACAACTCCTGCGAGTGGATCCTGGAACTGGACCGGGGCCACGGCATTCCCTGGAAGGGCAACTACTCCTCCTGGCTGGAACAGAAGGAACAGCGCCTGGAGCAGGAAGAGAAGAAGGAAAGCGCCCACCGCAAGACGGTGGAGAAAGAGCTGGAATGGGTGCGCCAGAACCCCAAGGGCCGCCGCGCCAAGAACAAGGCCCGGGTGAGCGCCTTCGAGGAGCTGGCCAGCCAGGACTTCCAGAAGCGCAACGAGACCCAGGAACTGTACATTCCGCCGGGCGAGCGCCTCGGCGAGAAGGTGTTCGAGATCAACGGCGTCTCCAAGCAGTTCGACGGCAAGCTGCTCTATGAAGATCTGAGCTTCTCGGTGCCGCGCGGCGCCATTGTCGGCATCATCGGCCCCAACGGCGCGGGTAAGACCACCCTGTTCCGTATGTTCGCCGGTGAGGAAACGCCGGACTCCGGCGACATCGAGGTGGGCGACACCGTGGACCTGGCCTACGTGGACCAGAGCCGCGAGGACCTGGACGCCAACAAGACCGTCTGGGAAGAGGTGTCCGACGGCAACGACATTCTGCGCATCGGCAACTACGAGGTGCCCAGCCGCGCCTACCTGGGCCGCTTCAACTTCAAGGGCGGCGACCAGCAGAAGCGGGTCGGCGACCTGTCCGGGGGCGAGCGCAACCGCCTGCACCTGGCCAAGCTGCTCAAGCAGGGCGCCAACGTGCTGCTGCTCGATGAGCCCACCAACGACCTGGACGTGGAAACCCTGCGGGCGCTGGAAGAAGCGCTGCTGACGTTCCCCGGCTGCGCCATCGTGATTTCCCACGACCGCTGGTTCCTGGACCGGGTGGCCACGCACATCCTGGCGTTCGAAGGCGACGCCCAGGTGGAGTGGTTCGAGGGCTCCTACACCGAGTTCGAGGAATACCGCCGCAAGCAGCTCGGTGACGAGGCCTTGCAACCCAAGCGCATGAAGTACAAGCGCATCGAGGTCTAACCCAGAGCGGCGGAAAGCCCATGGCGAATGCGAATCTGGAAACCCCCGAGTTCATCGAACGCCTGCGGGCGGGTGACCGGGCCGCGTTCGCCCTGGTGGTCAAGCACTACCACCCGCGCCTGCTGGGCGCCGCGCGCACCCTGCTGCAACCGGCGGACGCGGAAGAGGCGGTCCAGGACGGCTGGATCGCCGCCCACCGGGCGCTGCCCAAATTCGAGGGCCGCAGTGCCCTGCTCACCTGGCTGACCCGCATCGTCATCAATCAGGCACGCATGCAGCTGCGCAAGGGCGGCCGTGAAGTTCAGTTCGACCCCACCGAAGAAGGCGCCACCGACGCCCTGGCGCATCGTTTCAACGCCAACGGCCACTGGCAGGAGCCGCCCCGGGCCTGGGCCCTGAGCGGCCCGGACGCCCTTCTCACCCGCGACGAGCTGCAACACTGCCTGGAAAGCCACATCACGGCGATGCCGGACAACCAGCGCCTGGCGCTGCAGCTGCGCGACATCCAGGGCCTGGATTTCGACGACATCTGTAACATCATGGACGTCAGTGCATCCAATGTTCGCGTACTGTTGCACCGGGCCCGCGCCCGACTGTTCGAAATGGTGGACCGCTTCCAGGAGACCGGCGAATGCTGAAATGCAAGCACGTTGAACAACGCGCCGACGCCCTGGTAGACGGCGAACGATTGCCGTTTGGCGAGCGTCTGGCGTTACGGGCCCACCTGATGATTTGCCGCCACTGCCGACGCTACCTGCGTCAGTTGCAGGCTCTGGTGCGGACACTGCGCAGGTCGCCGGCCCCGCTTTCGGACACACACACCGAGGCGCTGGTCGAGCGGATCGTGGACCGCCAATCAGAGTGATCGCCGCCCCTGGGCGCGACACGGGGGAACATCATGTCCGTACTCATCAACAGCGGCGAAAAGGTACAGGCACTGCTTGATCACAGCCGCCACCTGGACTTTCTGGCACCGCTGGCATTGCGTCTTTATCTGGCGCCGGTGTTCTTCAGCGCGGGACTCAATAAAGCCTTGGCGTTCGATTCCACCGTCGCCTGGTTCGGTAACGCCGACTGGGGCCTGGGCCTGCCCTTCCCCTGGTTGCTGGCCTTACTGGCCACGGTCACCGAGCTGGTGGGCGGCATTTTTCTATTGATCGGGTTCGCCACCCGCTGGGTCAGCGTGCCGCTGATGATCACCATGCTGGTGGCGATCTTCACCGTACATTGGGGCAACGGCTGGTTCGCGATCGCACCCTCCGACCCGGCCACCAGCACCGCGCGGCCACTGGCGGAACTGGGCCTGCCGGCGGCTCAGGCCAGCCTGGAAAACAGCGCCCAGGTCGGCGAGCGTCTCAGCAAAGCCAGAGCGCTACTGCGCGAGCATGGCCAGTACGACTGGCTCACCGCCAAAGGCGGTTACGTGGTGCTCAACAACGGCATTGAGTTTGGTGTGACCTACCTGGTCATGCTGCTGGTGCTGTTTTTCCAGGGTGCCGGGCGCTATGTGGGCGTCGACCACTGGATCGCGCGGGCCGCCCGGCGTCGTCAAAGCCCCCGTGCCCCGGCCTTCACGGAGGGTAAATGACCGCGATGCGACCCTCCCATCTAAAGCATACTCCCTGGAGCGGGTGTCACTTGAAGAGGCTCAACCATGCGTGAAGAGGTTCAGGATTACTACGGCAAGCAACTTACCGGCAGCGACGACCTGCAGACCAACGCCTGCTGCGATCAGGCGCCGCCGGAGCACCTGAAGCCGTTGCTGGCGCGCCTGCATGACGAGGTGGTAACCCGTTACTACGGCTGCGGCCTGGTGGCTCCGGCGGCGTTGGAGGGCATGCGCATTCTGGACCTGGGCTGTGGCTCCGGCCGGGACGTCTACGTGCTCTCGGCCCTGGTGGGCGACAGCGGCGAGGTGGTCGGCGTGGACATGACCGACGAACAGCTCGCCGTGGCGACTCGCCATCAGGAGTACCACCGCCGGGAATTCGGCCACGCGCGCAGCAATGTGCGTTTCCTGAAAGGCTATATCGAAGAGCTGGACCAGCTTGATCTGCAGGACGGCTACTTCGATATCGTGGTGTCCAACTGCGTGATCAACCTGAGCACCGACAAGGCCAAGGTAATCGGCGATGTGAAACGGCTGCTCAAGCCCGGCGGCGAGTTCTATTTCTCCGACGTGTACGCCGACCGCCGGGTACCGGCGGCGCTGACCGCCGACCCGGTGCTCTACGGGGAATGCCTGTCCGGGGCCCTGTACTGGAACGACTTTCTCAACCTGGCCAAGGGGTGCGGATTCGGCGATCCGCGTTTGGTGGAGTCGCGCCGGCTGACCATCGAGAACCCGGCCATCGAGGCGAAGCTGGGGAACATCCGCTTCTACTCGGCCACCTACCGGCTGTTCAACATTGATGCGCTGGAGCCGGCCTGCGAGGACTACGGGCAGGCGGTGATCTATAAGGGCACGGTGGACCATCATCCGCATTCATTCGTGCTGGACGATCATCATGTGATTGAGACCGGCAAGGTATTCCCGGTGTGCGGGAATACCTGGTTAATGTTGGCGGAGAGCCGGTTCGCGGACCATTTCGAGTTTATTGGTAACTTTGATTCGCACTTTGGGATTTTTGAGGGGTGTGGGTTGAATGTGCCCTTCGAGGATGGGAGCGCGTCGTCGGAGGTCGGTGGTAGCTGTTGCTAGGCCTTTTCTCCAGCCGGGGCCGCGGTGTGTGTTGGTGACGTCCAGAACACGCCGTGAACCCGTCCCTGGGGGCTCGATTCGCGCATCCCTGCGCTCATACGGTTCTGGACGTCACCAACACACACCGCGCCGGAGTCGGCCGAAAGGTTCCGGGGCAGATTCCGCCTGGTCATTAAGGATGTGATGGAATGAACGTTAAGAAAGTGGCTCTGTTGGGCGTGATCGTGGCGCTGGTGGCGTCTTATTTTGTGTTTGATCTGGGGCAGTATCTGAGCCTGGATTATTTGAAGGCGCAGCGCGGGGCGTTTCAGTCGCTGGCCGCGGAGCAGCCGGTGCTGGTGCTGGGCGGGTTCTTTTTGTTGTATGTGGCGGTGACGGCGTTGAGTTTGCCGGGAGCGGCGATCATGACGCTGGCGGCGGGCGCGCTGTTCGGGTTCTGGGTGGCGTTGGTGCTGGTGTCGTTCGCGTCCAGTGTGGGCGCGACCCTGGCCTTTCTGGCGTCGCGGTTTTTGTTCAAGGACGCGGTGCAGAGCCGCTTCGGTGAGCGGCTGAAGAAGATCAACGC